>CAJDUF010000102.1_pt1 | contig 24548 bp, 29 predicted proteins | sample 7390091 | NCBI WGS metagenome assembly CAJDUF01 (sample SAMEA7055670, study PRJEB34461) | soil metagenome | biome: terrestrial ecosystem; feature: Peninsula; material: soil | place: Antarctica | collected 2016 | reverse complement strand
GGGAGGTCGACGCCTGCGATCCGTGCCATAAGGCCTCCTAGCCTTGCCGCTGCTTGTGCCGAGGGTTGGAGCAGATGACCATCACGACGCCGCGACGCCGGATGACCCGGCACCGATCGCACATCTTCTTCACGGACGGCCTGACTTTCATCCCTTGCTCTTCCTCTTCCTTTGCCCTACTTGAACCGGAACACCACACGGCCTCGCGTGAGGTCGTAGGGCGAGAGCTCGACCTTCACCCGGTCCCCCGGGAGGATCCGGATGTAGTGCATCCGCATCTTCCCCGAGATATGGGCCAAGACCTTGTGCCCGTTCTCCAGCTCCACCCGGAGAACATAGCGTTCGGGAGGGGCTCGACAACGGTCCCCTCGACCTCGATGACGTCGTCTTTCGGCACGCTCCCACTGTTTCCTTCGAACGGGTTCTCCCCCGCTGGCCGTACATGCGAACACGGCCTCCAGAGGGGGCGAACGAACAGTATACGAGCGACTGCCGCGAGATGTCTACGAAGACTGCGCTGCAAACCATACAGCTAGCTATCCATAGCCGTCAGGATCTCAGGTCCGTCCTCGGTGATGGCGATCGTGTGCTCGAAGTGGGCTGCCAAGGAACCGTCCGTAGTCACCACGGTCCACCCGTCGGCGAGCACGCGGTTCTCCTCTCCTCCGAGGGTGAACATCGGCTCGACGGCGATGGTCAATCCTGGCCGGAGCTCTAGCCCCCTCCCCGCCGGTCCCCAGTTCTGTACGAACGGCTCCTCGTGCATGCTCCGGCCGATCCCGTGTCCGCCGTACTCACGGATCACGCCCAATCCGGCCGCATCGGCCACAGACTCGATCGCGTGGCCGACGTCGGAGAGCCGCCCGCCGACCCGGATCGCATCGATCGCCGCGTAGAGAGCGTGCTCGGTCTCCTTCGCGAGCTTCGCCGCCTCTTCCGACGGCGCCTGCCCCCCCACGAACACCGTGACAGCGGCGTCCCCGTGGAAGCCCTCCCAGATCGCCCCGAAATCCAGGGAGAGCACCATCCCTTCCTTCAGCTTCCGCGTCCCCGACGGGATCCCGTGGACGATCTCAGCGTCGATCGAGGTGCAGATCGAGGCCGGATACGTCCCGCGATACCCCTTGAAGGAAGGGATCGCCTGCTGGTCCCGGATGTAGCGCTCCGCTACACGGTCGAGGTCCAGGGTGGACCGGCCCGGCTCGACCGCCGTGAGGACCGCGTCGATCGTGCCGGCCACGATCCGACCGGCCTTCCGCATCTTCGCGATCTCTTCGGCCGACTTGCGGATGATCACTCGAAGTCCTCCAGGACCTTCAGGGTCCGCTCGATCACTTCGGCGGGAGTCGCCTCGGAGTCCACCTGGTGGAGGACGTCTCTCTCGGCGTAGAACCGCTCGAGCGGGGACGCTTGTTCCCGGTACACGGCTAGCCGTCTTCGGGCCGTGAGCTCGTCGTCGTCGGCGCGTCGTTCGAGCTTGGCACCGCAGACGTCGCACAGCTCGTCTTCCGCCGGTGGCTTGAACTCCATGTGATAGGTCCGCCCGCAGTTGGGGCACGTATACCGCCCGACCAACCGCCGGACGGCCAGCTCGCCCCCGACCGAGAACTTCAGCACGGCGGTGAGCGGCTCCCCCGCTACCTCGAGCGCCTGCTCCAGCGCCTCGGCCTGCGCGACCGTTCGCGGGAACCCGTCGAGGATGAACCCCTTGTCCGCGTCGGGATCAGCCAACCGGTCCATCACCATCGAGACGACGACATCGTCCGGGACGTACTCGCCGCGATCCATATACGAGCGAGCGCGGATCCCGAGCTTCGTCCCGCGCTGAACGTGATCGCGAAGGATCTCGCCCGTCGAGATCTGCGGGATCCCGTAGCGCTCGCCCAGCAACACCCCCTGGGTCCCCTTCCCCGCGCCCGGGGGGCCGAGCAGCACGAGCCGCATCGCCTAACCGAGGAAGCCCTCGTAGTGACGCATGAGCAGCTGGGATTCGATCTGCTTCATCGTCTCGAGGGCGACGCCCACCGCGATCAGGATCGAGGTGCCGCCGAACGGGAACTGCGAGAGGCCCCAGAACGCGAACACGACCGTCGGGATCAGCGCGATGACCGCGAGGAAGATCGCTCCCGGGAGCCCGATCCTGATCAGGATGCGGTTCAGGTAGTCGGCGGTCGGAGGCCCCGGCCTGATGCCGGGGATGAACCCGCCGTTCTTCCGCAGGTTGTCGGCGGTGCGTGTCGGGTCGAATTGGATCGCCGTGTAGAAGTAGGAGAAGAAGATGATCAACATCGCGAGGATCGCCATGTAAACGATGCTCCGCTGGTTCTGCAGCTGATTCGTCACGAGGCTCTGGAACCACGCCGCGTGGTAGACGCTCGCGAGGAGGGCCGGGAAGTACAGCACCGAGGTCGCAAAGATGATCGGGATCACACCGGCCTGGTTGACCTTCAGGGGAAGGTAGGTGCTTCCCCCCGAGGTCATCTTGCGGCCGACCACCCGTTTCGCGTACTGGACGGGCACCCGCCGCTGTCCCTGGTCGACGTAGATCACGGCGACGACGATGCCGACCCCGATCAGCATGATCGCGATGAACTTGCCCAAACCGCCTTGCGCCAGGATCGCGCTGCCTTCGGTCGGGAGTCTGGAGATGACGCTCGTGAAGATCAGGATCGACATCCCGTTCCCCACGCCCCGCTGCGTGATCAGCTCGCCGAGCCACATGATGAAGGCGGTGCCGGCGGTCATGATCAGGACGATGAACGCAACGTGTGCGCCGGTGAAATCGCCGGCTCTGAAGACGTCGGGGATCTGCGAGGCGGTCGGGTTGTGGAAGAGGAACACGAGGCCGGTGGACTGCAGCAGCGCGAGGACGACCGTCACGTAGCGCGTCCACTGGTTGATCTTCTTCGTCCCGGTCTCTCCCTGCTCCTGCCACTGCTGGAGCTTGGGGATCACGACCGTCATCAGCTGCATGATGATCGAGCTCGTGATGTAGGGCATGATCCCGAGCGAGAAGATCGACAGGTGCGAGAGGCCCCCGCCGGAGAACAGGTTGATGATGCCGAGGAAGCCGCTCTGACCGGACTGCTCGAGAGCGTTCTTCAGGATCCCGATGTCGACCACCGGCACCGGCATGTATGAGCCCAGCCGGAACACCGCGATGATGAACAGCGTGAAGAGGATCTTCGCCCGAAGATCGGGGACCCGGAACGCGTTCAGGAACGCCTTGAGCACGGTCGTCTAAGGGTAGCTCAGCTGAGGACTTCGGCGGTCCCTCCGGCCGCCTCGATCTTCTCCTTCGCTGCCTTCGAGAAGGCATGAGCCTTCACGGTCAGCTTCTTGTCGAGCTCGCCGCGAGCGAGGACCTTGATCTTGGACCCCTTGTGCGCGAGGCCGTGCTTGTACAACGCCTCCGGCGTGACGTCCTCGTCGAAGTACTTGGCCAAGATCTCGACGTTCACCGGCGCGAACTCGACCCGGTTCGGGTTCTTGAAGCCCTTCAGCTTGGGGATGCGCCGGATCAGCGGCATCTGCCCGCCCTCGAACCCGGCGCGGATCGTGCCGCGGGCGCCCGTGCCCTTCATGCCGCGCCCGGCGGTCTTCCCACGGGCGCCCGCGCGCCCGCGACCGACGCGGGTGCGTTCCTTCTTGGCACCCTTGGCGGGGCGGAGGTGATGCAGCTTCATCTATTTCTCTCCCTTCCCGCCCGGGCGCTCCGCGCCTTCCCGGTCGACCTCCTCGACGCTCACGAGGTGGCGGACCTTGGCGAGCATCCCGCGGATGTCGGGCCGGTCCTCCTTGACCACGGTGTGGCGGATCCGCAGCAGACCGAGCCGGCGGACCGTGTCCTTCTGGTCCTTCGGCCGGTCGATCACGCTGCGGGTCTGCGTCACCCTAAGCTTTGTCACGGTAGACCTCCGTCAGAGCCTCGGCGCGCGCCGCCTGGGCATGCGCCTCCGCGGCGGCGACGGCCTCGAGCATCGGCTTGGGCGCCACCTGATGGTCCTCGCGATCGCGCATCAGCGCGACCTCGTGCGGCTTGCGCAAGGCCTTGAGCCCCGCCATCGCCGCCTTCACGATGTTGATCTGGTTCGAGGAGCCCATCGACTTGGAGAGGATGTCCTTGATACCCGCCGCTTCAACGAGCGCTCGCACCGGTCCTCCGGCGATCACGCCGGTCCCCGGTGCGGCCGGCTTCAGCAGCACGCGACCCGCCCCCGCCTCGCCGACGATCTCGTGAGGGATCGTGGTCCCCATCATCGGGACCTCGAACATCTTGCGTCGGGCAAGCTCCACACCCTTGGCGATCGCGGCCGGCACCTCCTTCGCCTTGCCGTAGCCGACACCGACGCGGCCGGCGCCGTCGCCCACGACGATCAGCGCAGCGAACGAGAAGCGGCGGCCGCCCTTGACGACCTTCGCCACCCGATTGATGAAGATGACCCGCTCCTCGTAGGGGCTCTTCTCCTGTTCCCTCGCGTCGTAGCGTCTCGACATCAGATCTGCAGTCCTCCCTCTTTTGCACCCTCAGCGACCGCGGCGACACGACCGTGGAACCTTCGCCCACCCCGGTCGAAGACGACCCGTTCGATACCCGCCCCCTTCGCCCGATCGGCGATGAGTTTGCCGACCGCCTTCGCGCGGTCGGTCTTGCCCTTCGGAGCCTCGATCTCCGCGTCGGAGGCGGCAGCGAGCGTCGCGGCCGCGCGATCGTCGATCAGCTGGACGTAGATGTGGCGGTTCGAGCGGTACACGGCCAGGCGCGGCCGCTCCGCCGTGCCCGCGACTTTCTTCCGCACGCGCGCGTGACGGCGGACGCGCGCCACGCGCCTCGCCTTGGCGTCCATCACGCGGTCGCCCCCTTCGCTGCCTTCCCGGCTTTCTTGCGGACGTACTCGTTCTCGTAGCGGATCCCCTTGCCCTTGTACGGCTCGGGCTTCCGGATCTTGCGGATGTTGGCAGCGACCTCGCCGACCTGCTGCTTGTCGTTGCCCCGCACCACGACCTGGGTGGGTGCGGGCACCTCGAACTCGATGCCGTCGGGTTGCGGCACCAAGACGGGGTGCGAGTATCCGACCTGCAGCTCGATGTCGTTGCCCTTGAGGATGGCGCGGTAGCCGACGCCGACGATCTGCAGCCTCTTCTCGAAGCCCTTGGTGACCCCTTCGACCATGTTGGCGAGCAGCGATCTCGTGAGCCCGTGCAAGCTGCGGCTGAAACCGACGTCGTCGGGCCGCTCCACCCGGGCAACGCCCGACTCCGTGAGGATGCGCATCGTGGGGTGCATGACCTGCGAAAGCTCACCGCGGGGACCGCGCACGGTCACCAGGTTCGCCTCGTCGACCTTCACGTCGACCCCATCCGGGATCTCCACGGGTTGCCTGCCGATCCTGCTCATTCGTTCATCACCATACGTATGCCAGCACTTCGCCGCCGTATCCGTTGCGGGCGGCATCCTTGTCCGTCATCACGCCGTGCGACGTCGAGATGATCGCCACGCCGAGTCCTCCTTGGACGCGCGGAAGCTCGTCCCTGCCGCGGTAGATCCGTCGTCCGGGCTTGGAGATCCGCCGCAGACCCGTGATGGCCCTGCGGCGCCTGACGCCGTACTTCAACCGGATCCGGAAGGCCTGCTGCACGCCCTCGCCCTCTCGCGAGTAGCCGGAGATGTATCCCTCGGCGTCCAGGATCTTGAGCACCGAGTCGGAGAGCTTGGACACGGGTGCCACCAGCTCGTCCTTGTAGGCCAGGTTGGCGTTCCGGATCCTGGTCAACAGGTCCGCGACAGGATCGCTCACGTTCGAGGAGAACTTCGTCACCGTCTTCGTCACCATGATGCCTTGGTCACCCCCGGCAGCTCGCCCACGTGTGCGAGCTCACGGAAACAGATCCGGCAGAGCAAGAATTTGCGATAGACCGCTCTCGCGCGGCCGCAGCGTAGGCACCGGGTGTAGCCGCGCACGCGGAACTTCGGCTGCTTCTTCTGCTTGTTGATAAGTGCCAGTTTCGCCATCGTCTCGATCCCTCAGCTCGCTCTTTCGCTCTCGGCCGCGACCTGGGCGAACGGGAAGCCCAGGGCGGGGTCACGATCGTGATGTCCATGCCCGTGACCTTCACCACCTTGTCGTAGTCGATCTCCGGGAAGATCAGCTGCTCGGTCACGCCGAGCGTGTAGTTGCCATGTCCATCGAATGCTGTCGGGCTGAGACCCCGGAAGTCTCGGATCCGTGGGAGCGCCAACGAGACGAGGCGGTCGATGAACTCCCACATATAGGCGCCCCGGAGCGTCACCTTGGCGCCGATGGCCATCCCCTCGCGGAGCTTGAAGCCCGCGATCGACTTGCGCGCTTTCGTGACGACCGCCTTCTGGCCCGTGATCGTCGCCAGGTCCTCGAGAGCGGCGTCCAGGAGGCGTCCGTCCTTCACGGCCTCGCCGACACCCATGTTGGCGACGACCTTCTCGAGGCGAGGCACCTGCATCTTGTTGACGAGCCCCAGCTGCTCCTTGAGCGCCGGGACCAGCTCATCCCGGTATCGCGCGCGAAGGCGAGGCGTGTAGTCGTCCGTCTTGGCGCTCATGACATCTCCGTCTCGCACTTGCGGCAGAACCGAACCTTCCGTTCGCCCTCGATCCGATGGCCGATGCGGGTGGGCTTGCCGCAGGCCGAGCACACGACCTGCACGTTCGAGATGTTCACGAACATCTCCGCATCGATGATCCCGCCTTGCTGCAGCTGCTGCGAGCTGCCACGAGCCCGCTTGCCACTCGAGCGCTGATGCTTCTTGGCTAGCGCGACGCCATCCACCATCACTCGCCCTTCCCGGGGCATCACGCGAACGACCCGGCCCTCCCGGCCGCGGTCCTTGCCTGAGATCACCCGGACGTTGTCGTCCCTCTTGATGTCTACTCCCGGCATGGCTCTACAGCACCTCCGGTGCGAGCGAAACGATCTTCATGTACCGCTTGTCACGGAGCTCCCGGGCCACCGGCCCGAAGATCCGGGTGCCTCGTGGGTTCCGCGAATCCGGCGTGAGGAGCACCACGGCGTTGTCGTCGAATCGGATGTAAGAGCCGTCGGGGCGGCGGCGCTCCTTTGAGGTGCGCACGACGACGGCCTTCACGACCTCGCCCTTCTTGACCCCGCCGCCCGGCAGGGCGTCTTTGATGGTGCCGACGACCGTGTCGCCGATGCTCGCGTAGCGGCGAGCGGACCCACCGAGCACGCGGATGACCAAGAGCTCTTTCGCTCCGGTGTTGTCCGCGACGCGGCATCGGGTTTCCTGCTGGATCACTTCGCCTTCTCCACGATCTCGACCAGCCGCCAGCGCTTCGTCTTCGACAGCGGCCGCGTCTCGACGACGCGGACGCGGTCGCCGACGTGCGCCTCGTTGGACTCGTCGTGCGCCGCGAGCTTCTTCGAGCGGCGCACGGTCTTGTCGTACAGCGGATGCCGGAAGGAGCGATCGATCCGGACCACGACGGTCTTGTCCATGCCATCGGAGATCACCACACCGGTCCGCACCTTGCGGCGGCCGCGCTCCTGCGTCACCTGCTCTGCGCTCACTGTTCCTTCTCCGTTCTTGGCTCCGTTTTTGGCTCCGTTCGCGGCTCGGCCTGCACCTCTGAGGCGGCTTTGCGCACTTCGATGTCCCTCTGCCGGATCACCGTGGCGATCCGAGCGATCTCATGCCGGACCTTCTTGATCGCCGACGAGTTGTCGAGCTGGCCCGTCGCGAGTTGGAACCGCAGGTTGAACAGCTCCTCCTTCGCGGATTCGGCGCGATCGACGAGCTGGTCGTCGGTCAGCTCACGGAGCTCGGTTGCTGCCTTGCCCGGCATCGGCTACTCCCCCACCCTCGTGATGAATTTGGTCTTGATCGGCAACTTGTGCTGGGCTCGACCCATCGCTTCGCGAGCGAGGGATTCGTTCACACCGGCCAACTCGAACATGACCCGGCCAGGCTTCACGACCGCGACCCAACCCTCAGGGTTCCCCTTGCCCGATCCCATCCGGGTCTCCGCCGGCTTCTTGGTGACGGGCTTGTCGGGGAAGATCGTGATCCACACCTTCCCGCCACGACGGATGTGCCGAGTAATCGCGACACGAGCCGCCTCGATCTGGCGGTTGGTGATCCACCCCGGCTCCATCGCGACGATCGCGTAGTCGCCCGACTGGATGTCGGTATGCCCCTTCGCGAGGCCGCGCATGCGCCCACGGTGTTGCTTGCGGTGCTTCACGCGCTTCGGCGCGAGCATCAGGCGTCACCGCCTTCGGGCTCCGCTGGCGTTTCGACCGGCGTGTCCGCGGGCGGCTCCGCGGCCATGGGCGTCGCCTTCGCTGCCTTTCGCTTCGGGGGGGCCTTCGTCTCGGTGGGGACCTTCGTCTCCGGAGCCTTGGTCGCTTCGGGCGCCGCCTCGATAGGCGTAGCGGTCTCGACAGGCGTAGCGGTCTCGGCAGGCGTAGCGGTCTCGACAGGCGTAGCGGTCTCGACAGGCGTAGCGGTCTCGACCTCAGCGGCCGGTTCGGTCTTCGTGGCGACGCTCGTGCGAGTGCCACCCGGCTTCGTGGTAGCGCCACGTTCGCCCTTCTCGGCGCGAGCGTGGGCGCGAGCCAGCGCCCGCTCGGTCTCCTGCTCGCGATGCGGCACCTCGTCGCCGTGGTAGACCCAGACCTTCACGCCGATCGCCCCGAAGGTCGTCTTGGCGGCGGCGGTCCCGAAGTCCACCTTGGCGCGGAGCGTATGCAACGGCACCCGTCCCTCGCGGTACCACTCCTTGCGACCCATGTCCGTACCACCCAGTCGCCCTGCGCACGCGACGCGCACGCCGAGGGCGCCGGCGCGCATCGCAGTCTGCACGGCGCGACGCATCGCTCGGCGGAAGGCCACACGTCCGGCGAGCTGCTCGGCGACGCCCTGCGCCAGCAGTGTGGCGTCCGTGTCGGGCCGCACCTCGCTGGAGGCCTGGTTCATATCCTCGACCTTCACGTCCACGCGCTTCTTCGTGTAACGCTCGACGTCCTTGCGCAGTCGGTCCACCTCGGCGCCCTTGCGCCCGATCACGATGCCCGGGCGGGCCGTGCGGATGTACACCCAGATCTGGTCGCCCTTGCGTTCGATGTCGATCGAGGAGATGCCGGCGCGGGAAAGCCGAGATCGGATGTGCTTGCGAATCCAGATGTCCTCATGGAGCGCCTCGATGTAGTCGCGCCGACTCGCGTACCAATTCGATTTCCAGGGATAGATGATCCCCAGCCGGAACCCGTATGGGTGGATCTTCTGTCCCACTACGCCTCGTCTCCCATCGTCTCCACCACGACCGTCACGTGCGATGTGCGCTTGCGGACCCGGCTGGCGCGGCCGTATGCCCTCGGGCGATAGCGGCGCAACGTCGGCCCCTCGTCCACCCAAGCCTTCGAGATCATCAGGTTCTCCGCGATCACGCCCGGCCGCTGTTCCGCGTTGGCGACCGCTGAGTTCAGCAGCTTCTCAAGGTCGCGCGATGCGCCGAGGGTGGACAGGCGAAGGATGCGCCTAGCCTCCTCCACGTGCTGACCGCGGATGAGGTCCACCCCCCGCCGCATCTTGCGCGGCGACGTGCGGACGTATTTGACCGTGGCTCGAGCCTCCATCTATCGGGGTCCCGTCTTCCGTTCGTCCCTCGAGTGGGTACGGAACGTGCGCGTCGGGGCGAACTCGCCGAGCTTGTGCCCGACCATCGCCTCCGACACGAACACGGGGACGTGCTTGCGTCCGTCGTGGACCGCGATCGTGTGACCGATCATGTCGGGCACGATCGTCGAACGCCGAGACCAGGTCTTGGTGACCTTCTTCTCGCCGCGCTCGTTCATACCGGCGATCTTGACCATGAGGTGCTCGTCCACGAACGGGCCCTTCTTCACAGTCGCCATCAGCCACGCCCCTTCCCACGGCGCCGGATGATCTGCGAGTTCGACGCCTTCTTCTTCTTCCTCGTGCGGCCCTCTTTCTTCCCCCACGGTGAGGTGGGGTGACGGCCACCCGACGACTTGCCTTCGCCTCCGCCGAGCGGGTGGTCGACCGGGTTCATCGCGACACCTCGCACCGTCGGGCGCTTGCCCTTCCAGCGATTGCGTCCCGCCTTCCCGAGAGAGATCAGCTCGTGCTCCGCGTTCCCCACGACCCCGACCGTGCCCTTGCAGGTGGACGGCACCGTCCGCATCTCGCCCGAAGGCAGCCGCAGCGTGGCCAGCTTCCCTTCCTTCGCCATCAGCTGGACGCTGGTCCCGGCCGAGCGCGCCATCCGGGCGCCTGCGCCGGGCTTCAGCTCGACGGCATGCACCACGGTGCCGACCGGGATGTTCCGCAGCGGGAGGGCGTTCCCAGGGCGGATCTCAGCGCCATCGCCGGACATCAACATGTCGCCGACCCGAACACCGTCCGGAGCGAGGATGTATCGCTTCTCTCCGTCGGCGTAGTGGAGCAATGCGATCCGCGAGCTCCGGTTGGGGTCGTATTCGATCGTGGCAACCCTGGCCGGGATCCCGTCCTTGTTGCGGCGGAAATCGACCAGCCGGTACCGGCGCTTCGTGCCGCCGCCCTGGTGCCGGGTGGTGATCCGACCGTGCACGTTGCGTCCCGCCTTCTTCCGGCCCTTGGCCAGCAGCGACTTCTCGGGCGTCGACCGCGTGATCTCGTCGAAGGAGGAGACGCTCGCTCCGCGTCTCCCCGGCGTCGTCGGCTTGTACTTGCGAACGGCCACGGCTACGACCCCCCACCTTCGAAGATCTCGATGCTGTCGCCCTGGGCGAGCGTCACGACCGCGCGCTTCTCATCGGGGCGGCGACCGCGGGTGAAACCGCGCCGCTTCATCTTGCCGCGGCGCTTGAGCGTGTTCACCGAGAGCACCCGGACGTCCCAGATCGACTGGACCGCCTCCTTGATCTCGGTCTTGTTCGCGCGCGGGTCGACCAGGAACGTGTACGTGTTGTGCTCGATGCCCGCATAGGACTTCTCCGAGACCACAGGGCGGACGATCACGTCGCGGGGAGACTTGTTCACTCCGCCACCGCCTTCGCGTTCCTTGGCGATTTCTTCGGCGCCGCCTTCGTCCGCGTCTCTTTCGGCGAGTCTTCGGCGGTCTCCTCTTGTGTCTGTGGCTCTGTCTCTGGCGCCGATCCCTTCGGCGCCCGGATCAGACGGTCGATCGCGGCGCCGGTGAACAGCACCCTGTCCGCGAGAAGGACGTCGTAGGTCCCGAGCCCGTTGGCGTAGGCGATCTTCACGTTCGGCAGGTTCCGGAACGACTTCTCGACGGCGCCGGACTGCGTGGGGACCGGCAGGACCAGCAGGATCCGGCCCGCGAGCTCGAACGAATCGAGCACGCCCACTGCCTGCTTCGTCTTCGGCTCGTCCCAGTCGAGCTCGTCGACCACGGCCAGCTTGCCGCTCTGCAGTGCGTCCGTGAGGGCTGAGCGCAGGGCTCCGCGCCGCATCTTCTTGTTGATCTTCTGGGTATGGTCACGAGATCTCGGACCATGGGCCACGCCCCCGCCCACCCACTGCGGTGACCGGATCGAGCCCTGACGGGCCCGGCCGGTACCCTTCTGCCGCCACGGCTTCCTGCCGCCGCCGCGGACCTCGCCTCGCGTCTTCGTCGAGTGCGTGCCCGCGCGGAGACCGGCGAGGCCCGCCACGACCACCTGGTGCATCAGCGGCACGCTCACCTTCGACTCGAAGATCTCGGCGGGAAGGTCTCGGGAGCCCGTCTTCTTCCCGGCGACGTCGCGCATCTCGATCGAGGCCATCAGGCGGCGCCTCTCGTCGGAGCCTTGACCGCCGACCGTGCCATCACGATGCCCCCGTTGGGCCCGGGGACAGCGCCCTTGATGAGCAGGAGACCGCGCTCGGCGTCCGCTTGGACGACCTCGAGGTTCAGGACCGTCACGCGCACGTTCCCGTACTGACCCGCCATCGGCATGTCCTTGAACACCCGGCTCGGGGTCGCGCAGGCACCGATCGCCCCGGGCGCTCGGTGCTTGCGCTTCGTGCCGTGGCTGGCGCGGAGCCCGTGCATCCCGTGGCGCTTCATGACACCACTCGTGCCGTGGCCCTTGGAGACACCGACGACGTCGACCCGGTCGCCCGGGCTGAACACGTCGACCGTGATCTCCTGGCCCGGCTCGTAGCTCCCGGCGTCGTCCGTCCGAAGCTCGACCACGTAGCGGCCTGGGGCGGCGTCATGCGTCTCGAAGTGGCCCTTCATCGGCCTGGTCAGGTCGCGAGGCCGGACGGTTCCGAACGAGAGCTGGACGGCGTCGTAGCCGTCGGTCTCCTTCGTCTTGACCTGGGACACGACGGATGGCCCCGCCTTGATCACCGTGACCGGCACGGCGCGTGTGTCGTCGAAGATCTGGGTCATCCCCAGCTTCGTGCCCAAGATCCCTTTCGTCTCAGCCATCGCTCCTACAACTTGATCTCGATGTCGACCCCGGCCGACAGGTTCAGGCGCTGCAGCTCCTGAACCGTCTTGGACGTGGCGTCCACGATGTCGATCAATCGCTTGTGCGTGAGCATCTGGAAGTGCTCGCGCGAGTCCTTGTACTTGTGCGGCGAGCGGATCACCGTGTAGATAGATCGCTCGGTCGGCAGGGGAACTGGTCCGACGACTTTGGCGCCGGTGCGCGTCACGTGTTCGACGATGTCGCGCGCCGCCACGTCAAGCATCCGGTGGTCGTACGCCCGGAGCTTGATCCGGATCTTGGGTCCCGCCACTGCCTCGTCCCCTCGCCTCTCGCTTCCTCGATGTCCCCTACTTCAGGACCTTGGTGACACGTCCGGCCCCCACGGTGCGCCCGCCCTCGCGGATCGCGAACCGGAGACCCTCTTCCATCGCGATCGGCTTGTCGAGCTCGACCCGCATCTCCACGTTGTCGCCCGGCATGACCATCTCCACTCCTTCGGGAAGGTGTGCCACGCCGGTCACGTCCGTGGTCCGGAAGTAGAACTGGGGCTTGTACCCGTCGAAGAAGGGCGTGTGACGGCCGCCCTCTTCCTTGGACAGGATGTACACGTTCGACACGAACTCGGTGTGGGGGGTGATGGACCCCGGCTTCGCGAGGACCTGGCCTCGCTCCACATCGTCCTTGTCGATGCCGCGGAGGAGCACGCCGACGTTATCGCCGGCTGTGATCTCGTCCAGGAGCTTGCGGAACATCTCGAGGTCGGTCGCGATCGTCTTGCGGGTCTCCCGCAGCCCGACGATCTCGACTTCCCCCATCTTCTTGAGGACACCCTGCTCGACGCGACCGGTCACGACGGTGCCGCGGCCGGTGATCGAGAAGACGTCTTCGATCGGCATGAGGAAGGGCTTCTCGACGTCGCGGACGGGCTCGGGGATGAAGGAGTCGCACGCCTCCAAGAGCTCGTCGATCTTGGCCATCCACGTCTCGTCGCCCTCGAGCGCCTTCAGGGCAGAGATCTGGACGACCGGGACGTCGTCACCGGGGTACTCGTAGGAGGAGAGGAGCTCGCGAACCTCGAGCTCGACCAGGTCGAGCAGCTCGGGGTCGTCCACCATGTCGCACTTGTTCAGGGCGACCACGATCGAGGGCACGCCGACCTGACGGGCCAGCAACACGTGCTCGCGCGTCTGGGGCATGGGGCCATCGGCCGCAGAGACCACCAGGATGGCGCCGTCCACCTGGGCGGCACCCGTGATCATGTTCTTCACGTAGTCGGCGTGGCCCGGCATGTCGACGTGGGCGTAATGCCGGTTAGCCGTCTCGTACTCGACGTGAGCGATCGCGATGGTGATGCCGCGCTCGCGCTCCTCCGGCGCCTTGTCGATCTCGTCGAACGGCGTGAACTCGGCCATCCCCTTCTCTGCCTGTCGCTTCGTGATCGCGGCGGTGAGCGTGGTCTTGCCGTGGTCGATGTGACCCATCGTGCCGATGTTCACGTGCGGCTTCGTGCGCTCGAACTTCTTCTTGCCCATGATCCCTCTCCTCTTCCTGCTCTCTCCCTAGGCCCTACTCGCCCGAGACCCGGGCGATGATCTCCTTCGAAACCTGCACCGGCACCTCGGCGTAGGCGTGGAGCTGCATCGGGCTGTGCGCGGCGCGGCCCTGGGTCCGCGAGCGCAGGTCGGTCGCGTAGCCGAACAGCTCGGCCAGCGGTACCAGGACCCTGATCACCTTCTGCCCTCCCGCGTCGTCGATGCGCTCGATCCGGCCGCGCCGCGCCGTCACGTCGCCCATCACCTCGCCCATGAACTCTTCCGGGGTGGTCACCTCGAACTCCATGACGGGCTCCAGCAGGGCGGGGTCGGCCTTGCGGGCCGCGTCCTTCAGCGCCATCGAGCCGGCGATCTTGAACGCCATCTCGCTCGAGTCGACCTCGTGATAAGTGCCGTCCATCAGGGTCGCCCGGACGTCCACCATCGGGTAGCCGGCCAGCACACCGTTGTCGAGCGCCTCCTGGATCCCCTGATCGACCGCGGGGATATACTCGCGGGGGATCTTGCCGCCGACGATCTTGTTGATAAACTCATAGCCCCCACCGGGACCCGTCGGCTCCAGGTCGATCACGACATGCGCGTACTGTCCGCGGCCGCCCGTCTGCCGGACGAACCGGGTCTCCACCTTGTGCACCTCTCGACGGATCGTCTCCCGGTACGCCACCTGCGGTTTGCCGACGTTGGCGTCGACAGAGAACTCGCGCTTCAGACGGTCCACGATGATGTCGAGGTGGAGCTCGCCCATCCCCGAGATCACCGTCTGTCCTGTCTCGTCGTCGAATTTCACGACGAACGTCGGGTCTTCGTCCGCGAGCTTGGCGAGCCCTGAGCCCAGCTTGTCCTGGTCCGCCTTCGTCTTCGGTTCCACCGCGACCGAGATGACCGGCGTCGGGAAGCTGATCGATTCGAGGACGACCTGGTGGTCGGGATCGCAGATCGTGTCGCCTGTCGTGGTGTGCTTCAAGCCCACCACCGCGACGATGTCGCCCGTGTAGGCGGCCGCCATATCCTCGCGGTGATTGGCGTGCATCTGCAAGACCCGCCCGATGCGCTCCTTGCGGTCCTTGGTCGCGTTGGCGACGTGGCTGCCGGCTTGGAGCACCCCGGAGTAGACCCGCAGATAGGTGAGGCGTCCGACGTAGGCGTCGGACATGATCTTGAACGCGAGCGCGGCGAACGGCTCGGAGTCCTCGGGGGCGCGCTCCACATGCGTGTCCTCGTGGTTGGGGAGATGGCCCTGCACGGGAAGCACCTCGGCCGGAGACGGGAGGTAGGCGACGATCGCATCGAGCAGCAGCTGGACGCCCTTGTTCTTGAAGGCTGAGCCGACGAGGACAGGAACCCCCAAGCCGCCGAGCGTCGCCCGGCGGATCGAGCGGTGGAGCTCCTCGACCGTCGGCTCTTCTTCGTGCACGAACTTCTCCATCACCGACTCGTCATGGTCGGCGAGCTTCTCGAAGAGCTGGTGGCGCGCGGCTTCGGCTGCCTCCCGGTATTCCTCCGGGATGTCCGTGTCGTGCCACTCCTCGCCCATCTCGCCCTCCCAGTAGTGGGCGTTCATCTGAACGAGGTCGATCACCCCGTGGAACTCGGACTCGGTGCCCCAAGGGAGCTGCAGGACGAGCGGGTTCGCCTGGAGGCGGTCGACGAGCATCTCCACGGTGCGCTCGAAGTTCGCTCCCGTTCGGTCCATCTTGTTGATGAAGCAGATCCGCGGCACGCCGTAGCGGTCGGCCTGGCGCCAGACCGTCTCGCTCTGCGGCTCGACCCCTGCCACCGCGTCGAAGACCGCTACGGCGCCGTCGAGCACTCGGAGGGAGCGCTCGACCTCGACCGTGAAGTCGACGTGGCCTGGGGTGTCGATGATGTTGATCCAATGGCCCTTCCACTGGCATGTGGTTGCGGCCGAGGTGATCGTGATGCCGCGCTCGCGCTCCTGGACCATGATCCGCTCGGTCGTGGTGGTCTTGCCCGCGTCGATGTGCGCCATGATGCCGATGTTGCGCGTGCGAGCGAGGGGGTACTCGCGGATCGCGAGCCCCTTGCCACCTCCTGTGACCTTCTGTTCGGTCGTAGCCACCTGCATCCTCTCCGCGGGGACCGCCATCACGTGGTCCCCTCGTCACGGGAAACCGGCCCCTGGAGGCCGGTCCGGTGCTCTTCGTCGATCACCATCGGTAGTGAGCGAAAGCCTTGTTCGCCTCGGCCATCTTGTGCATGTCCTCACGGCGCTTCACAGATGCGCCCTGGCCGTTGGCGGCGTCCATGATCTCCGCGACCAGTCGCTCGGCCATCGAGTTCTCGCGCCGGGCTCGGGAGAAGTTCACCAACCACCGAAGGGCGAGCGTGGTGCCGCGGGTCGGCCTCACCTCCACCGGTACCTGGTACGAGGCTCCTCCCACCCTGCGGGACTTCACCTCCAGCATCGGCCGCACGTTCTCGACGGCGCGCTTCAGGGTGATCACGGGATCGTTCGCGGTCTTCTGGCTGATCTGCTCGAGCGCCTCGTAGACGATGTGCTCGGCGACCGTCTTCTTCCCGTGCAACAGCACCTTGTTGACCAGCTGCGTCACGAGCGGGTTCTGATAGACGGGGTCGGGGGTGATCCCTCGGTGTACGGCAGGTCCCTTGCGCGGCATGACTACTCGCCGACCTTCTTGGCGCCGTAGCGCGACCTGGCCTTGCGGCGGTCGCGTACGCCCGCGGTATCGAGCGTACCTCGGACGATCTTGTACCGAACGCCGGGAAGGTCGCGTACGCGACCGCCGCGGACGAGCACGATCGAGTGCTCCTGGAGGTTGTGCCCCACGCCCGGGATGTAGACGGTGACCTCGATCCCCGAGGTCAGTCTCACCCTGGCGACCTTTCGAAGAGCCGAGTTCGGCTTCTTCGGGGTCATCGTGTAGACACGCGTGCAGACGCCGCGCCGCTGCGAGGAGCCCTTCAGCGCAGGGCTCTTCGTCCTCTTCTTCGGGCGTGATCGGCCCTTCCGTACGAGCTGTTGGATGGTAGGCATAGCTCTCTCGTCTGCACTCTTCCTTTTTCATTCACCGAGGCACTTCACCTCGGGCCACAGAACCGGCCGGAACCCTTGGGGCGCAGCGCGAACGCCACCGTCCTCGGGGTTTGTCGCTCCGACCGGAGCCGGACGCCCGACCACGTTCTCCATGTTCAGGCGCGACCGCCAAAGTTACTGGTCGTGAGCACGAGATGTCAACCGCGTCGGGTGCCACCCGGCGTGAGGGCCGGCCTGAGCGGATGCGTCCCCTAGAGTACCGCCGCCCTCACCGGGTCGACACCCGTGCCACCTACTCCTCGTCTGCCCGTGACACGCCCCCGAGCATGCTTTCCGCCTGCTGGCGGGTGAGACCGACCAGCGCGGGCTCTCCGCCCCCTTCGGCGAGCTCGGCGAGCTCCCGCTGCCGAGCCAGCCAGTATTCGGGGATCGCCTCGGGCTTGATCTTGACCGCGACGTTGCGGTATCGGCTCATGCCCGTGCCGGCCGGAATCAGCTTGCCGATGATCACGTTCTCCTTGAGTCCCAGCAACGGGTCCGCCTTGCTCTGGATCGCGGCGTCCGTGAGAACACGGGTCGTCTCCTGGAAGGAGGCGGCCGATAGCCACGAGTCCGTCGCGAGCGAGGCCTTCGTGATCCCGAGCAGGACCGGTCGAGCAGAGGCCGGCACGGCGCCGGACTCGACGACTTCCTGGTTGGTGTCCTCGAAGACCCGGCGATTCACGAGGTCCCCGGGCAACAGGTCCGTGTCGCCCGGCTCGATGATGTGCACCTTGCGGAGCATCTGACGGCCGATCAGCTCGATGTGCTTGTCGTGGATCGTCACGCCCTGCGACCGGTAGACCTGCTGGACTTCCTCCACCAGGTGCAGCTGCAGCGCCATGACGCCCTCGACCCGGAGCTTCTCGTGGGGGTTGACCGAGCCCTCTGTGAGCTGCTGGCCGACCTCGACGGCGTCCCCGTCCGAGACCGTGAGACGGGCGCGGAACGAAACCTGATACTCGACCATGTCGCCTGTCTCTTCGGTCACCCGGATGCGCCGAACGTGCTTCTCGTCGTCGTCCTCGATGCTCACGACGCCCGACAGCTCGGTGATCTGCGCCATCCCCTTCGGGTTGCGGGCTTCGAACAGCTCGACCACGCGGGGAAGGCCGTGTGTGATGTCCTCGCCGGCGACGCCACCGGTGTGGAAGGTTCGCATCGTGAGCTGGGTGCCCGGCTCGCCGATCGACTGGGCGGCGATGATGCCCACTGCCTCGCCGATGTCGACCAGCCGGCCCGCGGCGAGCGAACGTCCGTAGCACGCCTGGCACACACCGACCTCGGCCTCGCAGGTGATGACGGAGCGCACCCGCACGGTCTCCACGCCGGACTCGATGACCGTCGCCGCCAGCTCATCGGAAAGCTCGGCGCCGCGGGACGCGATCTTCTTGCCACCCACCTTCACATCCTCCGCGAGCACGCGGCCGAACACCGACGTATCCGTGTGCGCAGCCTTGACCGTGGTCCCGTCGGGCTTGACGACGTTCACCAGTGCCGTGATCGACCGATCCGTGCCGCAATCCTCTTCGCGGACGATGACCTCCTGGGCGACATCCACGAGACGCCGGGTGAGGTAGCCCGAGTCCGCCGTCCGCAGCGCGGTGTCGGCCAGGCCCTTCCGGGCGCCGTGGGTCGAGATGAAGTATTCGAGGACCGACAGACCCTCGCGGAAGTTCGACTTGATGGGACGCGGGATGATCTCGCCCTTCGGGTTGGCGACGAGGCCTCGCATCCCCGCCAACTGGCGGATCTGCATGATGTTCCCGCGCGCGCCCGAGTTTCGGTCGCCTGCGTCCAGATCTCGATGAGCTCCTGACGCCGCTCGTCGTCCGTGATGATGCCCTTGCGGTACTGCTGCTCCACCTTCTGAGCGCGCTTCTCGTGCTCGTCCAGGATCTTCTGCTTCTCCGGGGGCGTGGTCACGTCCTCGACGCCGATCGTCACACCCGCCCTGGTGGCGTAGTGGAACCCCAGGTTCTTGAGGTTGTCGAGGACGATCTCGGTCTGTGTCCGGTCGTAGCGGTGGACGACCTCGTCGACGAGTCGCGCCACGTCCGGCTTCAGCACCGGCTCGTTCCGGTACTCGAAGTCTTCGGGGAACGCCGTGTTGAACACGATCCGACCGATGGTCGACCGGATGACCGGTGTGCGATTCGCCCACTCCTCAGCCTTGGGGTCGTATCCCTCCGGCAGAAGCTCGGCCGGGAGCGCCTTGCCCGTCAGGCGCACGCGCACGGGATCGTGGAGCGAATGGCCACGGTCGAACGCGAGCAGGGCCTCGGCGGTCGAGCCGAAGGTCGGGATGTCCTCGTCCTTCATGTCCTCGTTCTGCGTGAGGGTTAGGTAGTAGAGCCCGAGCACCATGTCCTGTGACGGCGTCGCGATCGGACGTCCGTGCGCCGGCGACAGGATGTTGTTGGTCGAGAGCATCAGGATCCGGGCCTCCGCCTGCGCCTCCGCGGACAGAGGGACGTGCACCGCCATCTGGTCTCCGTCGAAGTCGGCGTTGAACGCCGCGCACACGAGCGGGTGGATCTTGATGGCCTTGCCTTCGACCAGCACCGGCTCGAACGCCTGGATCCCCAAACGGTGCAGTGTCGGCGCTCGGTTCAGCAGCACCGGGTGCTCGCGGATGGCCTCCTCGAGGACGTCCCACACCTGCGGCCGCGCGCGCTCGACCATGCGCTTGGCGCTCTTGATGTTCTGCGCGAGGTTCTGATCGACCAGCCGTTTCATCACGAACGGCTTGAACAACTCCAGCGCCATCTGCTTGGGCAGGCCGCACTGGTGCAGGCGGAGCTCCGGACCGACCACGATCACCGATCGGCCCGAGTAGTCCACGCGCTTGCCCAGCAGGTTCTGACGGAAACGACCCTGCTTGCCCTTCAGCATGTCGGAGAGCGACTTGAGGGGGCGATTCCCGGGTCCGGTGACCGGGCGGCCGCGTCGACCGTTGTCGAACAGGGCGTCCACGGCCTCCTGGAGCATCCGCTTCTCGTTGTTCACGATGATCTCCGGCGCCTGGAGGTCGAGGAGCCGCTTCAGCCGGTTGTTCCGGTTGATCACGCGCCGGTACAGGTCGTTCAGGTCCGAGGTCGCGAACCGGCCACCGTCGAGCTGGACCATCGGACGGAGGTCGGGCGGGATGACGGGGATGGCGTCGAGCACCATGCCCATCGGGTTGGAACGTCCCTCGACGAAGTTCGAGGCGACCTTGAGTCGCTTGATCGCCTTGAGCCGCTTGGTCCCCTTCCCGTTCTCGATCGTCTCCCGCAGGGCCTCACCCTCGGCGACGACGTCGTAATCCTGGAGCAGTCGCTTGATCGCCTCGGCGCCCATCCCGCCGTCGAAGTAGTCGGCGAAGCGCTCTCGGAGCGCCCGGTAGACAGCGTCATCCGCAACGAGCTGCTTGATCTTCAAGCTCTTGAAGGCGGACACGACGTCGTCCAGGTGCTGGACGTCGCGACCGGCGGCCTCGTGGATCCGCTCCACGTCGCGCTGTGCTTCGCGCTTGGCGGCCGAGAGCTGAGCGCCCTTGGCACCTTCGCCCTCGAGCTCCTTCAACCGGTCTTCGAGCTCGGAGAGCCGGCGCTTCACCTGATCGTCTCGGTCGGCCTCGATCTCGCGCTTCTCGGCCTCGATCTCCTCCTCGATGCCGGGCAGGTCCTTGTGACGCCGCTCGTCGTCGATGCGCGTCACCACGTAGGCGGCGAAGTAGATGATGCGCTCGAGGTCCTTCGGCGCGATGTCCAGAAGGTAGCCGAGGCGCGACGGGACGCCCTTGAAGTACCAGATGTGGGTGACAGGGGCGGCGAGCTCGATGTGACCCATGCGGTCGCGACGCACCTTCGAACGGGTGATCTCGACGCCGCAGCGCTCGCAGATGATCCCCTTGAACCGGACGCGCTTGTACTTGCCGCAGTGGCACTCCCAGTCCCGCGTCGGTCCGAAGATCCGCTCGCAGAACAGGCCGTCCTTCTCCGGCTTCAACGTTCGGTAGTTGATGGTCTCCGGCTTCTTGACCTCTCCGTTGGACCACGCACGGATCTGGTCGGCTGTCGCCAGCCCGATCCGGAGCTCATCGAAGTAGTTCACATCCAACACTTAGGCCTCCGCCTCCTCAACCAGTCCCCGCACCACGGTCAACGTTTCCGTATTCCCGTGGCTCCTCAATCGAAGTCCGCCCCCGCCGGTTCACGCCGGCTGAGATCGATCCCCAGCTCTTCAGCTGCCCGGAAGACGTCTTCGTCGGTCTCCCGCAGCTCGATCTCATCGCCGGTCGCCGAGCGCACCTCGACATTCAGCGAGAGCGACTGCATCTCCTTGATCAGCACCTTGAAGGACTCCGGGATACCCGGCTCGGGGATGTTCTCCCCCTTCACGATCGCTTCGTAGACCTTCACCCGGCCCAGGACGTCGTCCGACTTGATCGTGAGCAGCTCCTGGAGGGCATAAGCGGCGCCGTAGGCCTCGAGGGCCCACACCTCCATCTCGCCGAACCGCTGCCCGCCGAACTGAGCCTTCCCGCCCAGGGGCTGCTGCGTGATCATCGAGTAGGGGCCGGTCGACCGCGCGTGGATCTTGTCGTCGACGAGGTGCAGCAGTTTCAGGATGTACGCGACGCCCACCGTGACCAGCTCCGCGTAAGGCTGACCGTTCCGGCCGTCGAACAGCCGCGCCTTGCCGATGTCGTTTACCAGCTTCTTCCCGTCCTCGCTGGGGTGCGAGCTGCGAAGGGCCGCGAGGATCTCGTCCTCCTTGGCGCCGTCGAAGACCGGTGTGGCGATGTGCACCGGTCCCGTGTGATCGTTGCCGTCCTTATCGAACCCGACCATCGCGGCGTAGCCGAGGTGTGCCTCGAGCACCTGTCCCAGGTTCATCCGCGAAGGGACGCCCAGGGGGTTCAGGATGATGTCCACCGGCGTGCCGTCCTCGAGGAAGGGCATGTCCTCCTCGGGGAGGATCGTCGAGATCACGCCCTTGTTGCCGTGCCGGCCGGCGAGCTTGTCGCCGTCCGAGATCTTCCGCTTCTGCGCGACGTATACGCGCACGAGCTGGTTCACGCCCGGTGGAAGCTCGTCGCCGTCGTCACGGTTGAACACGCGGACGCCGATCACCTTGCCCGACTCACCGTGGGGAACCTTGAGCGACGTGTCGCGGACCTCGCGCGCCTTCTCACCGAAGATCGCGCGGAGGAGCCGCTCCTCGGGGGTGAGCTCCGTCTCGCCCTTCGGCGTGACCTTTCCCACGAGGTAGTCGCCGGGGTTGACCTCGGCACCGATACGGACGATCCCTCGCTCGTCGAGGTCCTTCAGGATCTCCTCGGACACGTTGGGGATGTCCCGAGTGATCTCCTCGGCTCCCAGCTTGGTATCGCGAGCGTCGACCTCGTGCTCTTCGATGTGGATCGAGGTGAGGACGTCGTCTTTGACGAGGCGCTCCGAGATGATGATCGCGTCCTCGTAGTTGTGCCCTTCCCAGGGCATGTAGGCAACCAAGAGGTTCTTCCCGAGGGCGATCTCGCCCTGGTCGGTCGACGGGCCGTCGGCGATGACCTGGCCTTTGGCGACCTTCTCGCCGATGTCAACGACGGGCTTCTGGTTGAAGTTGGTCCCCTGGTTGGTCCGCCGGAACTTGATCAGGTCGTAGGTGCGGAGCTTGCCGGTCTTTTCCTTGACCACGATGTCGACCGCGGAGACGTCCTCGACCGTGCCCGCCTCCTCGGCCAGCACCACGTCACCCGCATCCACCGCGGCACGGAACTCGACGCCGGTGCCGACCAGCGGGGCCTCGGCACGAAGCAACGGAACGGCCTGGCGCTGCATGTTGGCGCCCATCAGGGCGCGGTTGGCGTCGTCGTGTTCGAGGAACGGGATCAACGCGGCGGCCACGGAGACGAGCTGCTTCGGCGAGACGTCCATGTAGTCGATCTCGTCGGGGGAGACCTGGTCCACCTCACCGCCCTTGCGGCGCACCAAGACCTGAGTGTCCTGGAAGGTGCCGTCGGACGACAGCCGCGCGTTGGCCTGCGCGATGACGTGCTTGTCCTCTTCGTCGGCCGATAGGTAGTCGATCTTGGCGGTGACCTTGCCGTTGTCGACGCGCCGGTACGGGGTCTCGATGAAGCCGAACTCGTTGATCCTGCCGAAGCTGGACAGCGATCCGATCAGGCCGATGTTCGGACCCTCAGGCGTCTCGATCGGGCACATCCGGCCGTAGTGCGACGGGTGCACGTCGCGCACCTCGAAGCCCGCGCGCTCGCGCGAGAGACCACCGGGTCCGAGCGCCGAGAGGCGGCGCTTGTGGGTGAGTCCCGCAAGGGTGTTGGTCTGGTCCATGAACTGGGACAGCTGCGACGTCCCGAAGAACTCTTTGATGGAGGCGACGACCGGACGGATGTTGATCAGGGTCTGCGGCGTGATCGCCTCGACGTCCTGAGTGGTCATCCGCTCCTTCACGACTCGCTCCATGCGGGAAAGACCGATCCGGATCTGGTTCTGGATCAGCTCGCCCACCGACCGGAGCCGGCGGTTGCCGAAGTGGTCGATGTCGTCGGGGTCATACCCCTCTTGGACAGCGTGCAGGTGCACGAGATAGCCGACGGTCTTGAGGATGTCCTCGAAGGTGAGGACCGCCTTGTACTTGGGCGCCCCTTGTCCGGCGGCCTCTTCCTTCTGCATCGCGGAGAAGACCCGATACCGGTTCTGCTCCCAGGCCTTCTTGTCGGGGTTGTCGAGCTCGCCGAGGCTCTTGTGATGGGCCCGCAGCTGCTTCAGGAGCAGGCCCTCAGCGGCGCCGAGCTTCTTGTCCACTTTGTGCCGGCCGACCCGCGCGACGTCGTAGCGTTTGGGGTTGAAGAACAGGTTCTCGAGGAGGGTCTTCGCGCTTTCGGCCGTCGGCGGCTCGCCGGGCCGGAGCTTGCGGTATATGTCCTCGAGGGCTTCCTCATGCGTGTCGACGTGATCCTTGTCCAGGGTGTTCTGGATCGAAACGGCGCCGCCGAAAAGCTTCAGGATCTCCTCGGCACTGAACCCGAGCGCCTTCAGGAAGACGGTCACGTTCTGCCGGCGCTTGCGGTCGATCCGGACCCCGACGGTGTCCTTCTTGTCGACGTCGAACTCGAGCCATGCGCCCCGCGACGGGATGATCTTCGCGATGAAGACGTCCTTGTCGGACGTCTTGTCGGGCTCCTTGCTGAAATAGACGCCCGGCGAGCGCACCAGCTGGGAGACCACAACGCGCTCGGTGCCGTTGATGATGAAGGTGCCTCGACCGGTCATCATGGGGAAGTCCCCCAGGAAGACCTCCTGCTCCTTGATCTCGCCGGTGACCTTGTTAACGAAGGTCGCCTCGACGAACAGCGGAGCGGAATAGGTGATGTCCTTATCCCGGCACTCCTCTTCCGAGAACTTCATCTCCCGGAATTCGTGCTTGCCGAAATAGAGCTGGAATTGCTCGGTGAAGTCCTCGATGGGCGAAACCTCCTCGAGGACC
>CAJDUF010000025.1_pt1 | contig 25037 bp, 25 predicted proteins | sample 7390091 | NCBI WGS metagenome assembly CAJDUF01 (sample SAMEA7055670, study PRJEB34461) | soil metagenome | biome: terrestrial ecosystem; feature: Peninsula; material: soil | place: Antarctica | collected 2016 | reverse complement strand
GGATGAGCGTGACGCGGTGGGTCAACAGGATGCCTCTCTGGTCGTGTGACTGGCCTTCGGGGTCAGCGGAACGGGGCGCCGACTATCCTGGCAGGCGCGTAGGGACCCGGGTCACCGGAGAACGGAGGATCGTGGCCGACAAGGGGCTCCGAGAGGTCATCGCGGCCGACACCAACCTCTCCGACATCGACGGCGAGAAGGGAACGCTTTCCTACGTCGGCTACGAGATCCAGGACCTGGCCGAACATTCCACCTATGAGGAGATCGTCTACCTCCTCCATCACCTGGAGCTCCCCACGGCGCCGGAGCTCGAAGGCGTGGCCGCGGTCCTCGCGGGCGAACGGGATCTCCATCCCTTCCAGGTGCAGCTGATGCGAACCCTCGCCGAGCAGACCTCCCCCATGTCGATGCTCAGAACGTCGGTCTCGGCCGCGTCGGCCTTCGATCCCGACGGGTGGGACGAGTCGCCCGATGCGCAGGCGCGCAAGGCGCTACGCCTGATCGCGAAGACCGCCTCGCTCATCGCCACGTATCACCGTCTTCGGACCGGTATGGAGATGGTGACGCCCAACCCCGCGCTCCCCCACGCCGCCGACTTCCTGTGGATGCTGCACGGCACGGAGCCCTATCCCGAGGACGCCCGGGTGCTCGACACTACGTTCATCCTTTACGCGGATCACACGATGAACGCCTCGACGTTCACCGCGAGGATCGTCGCCTCGACGCTCGCCGACATGTTCTCGGCGATCACCGCGGCCATCGGCACGCTCAAAGGACCGCTTCACGGTGGCGCCAACGAGGAAGCGATGAAGAGCTTCGAAGAGGTCGGCAAGCCGGAGAACGCGGAGGCGTACGTGCGCGACCGCCTCGAGCGGCACGAGAAGATCTTCGGGTTCGGTCACGCGGTCTACAAGACCTACGACCCGCGGGCGAAGATCCTGAAAAGCCTTTCCCAGGAGGCCTGCGAACGGGCGGGCAACCCGAAGCTCCACGAGATCGCCGAGGCGATGGAGAAGGCCGTCTTCGACCAGAAGGGCCTGTATCCCAACGTCGACTTCTACGCGGCGGCGGTGTTCCACGTGCTCGGTATCCCGACCGACTTGATGACGCCCGTGTTCGCCGCGGCGCGGATGGCGGGCTGGACGGCCCACGTGCGCGAGCAGTACGCGGACAACAAGGTGATCCGGCCCGGCTCGCGGTACGTTGGCCCGAAACATCAGAAGTGGGTCCCGCTTGAGGAGCGAGACGCGGCTCGCTGAGCAGGCTCGGCCTACACGCTCGTCGGGCGAGGGAAGAGACCTGCGCGCTCCACGACCGTGCGGACGAGGTCGTCGCGACCGATGCCCAAGAGGTGCAGGCCCGCGATCCCGTCGATCGCTCGGATCCGTTGCGCGACGTCGACGGTGAACTCGACCCCGGCTCGTTCGGCCTCCTCACCCGCCGTCTCCAAGAGGTCGAACGCGGCCCGCGGCACGTGGACGCCGAAGAGTCCGTTCAGGAACCGGGCGTTCTTGATGCTCCGCAAGGGAACGAGGCCGACGATCACCTTCGCGCGCTCGAAGATGCCCCTGGGCCGGACGAGGTCGGCCCATTCCCCCAGGCGATCCACGTCGTAGACGATCTGTGTCCACACCACGTCCCCGCCGGCTTCGAGCTTCGCCTCGAGCTTGGCGGGGTCGTAGATGTCGGACAGAGGGACGTCGGCGACGCCGATCAGGTACCGCGGCGGATCCGCGATCTCGGCGCCCGCTCCCGTCGTGCCCTCGTCGCGGATACGCCGCGCGAGCGCGACGACCTCGTTGGGCCCAAGGTCGAACACGGGTTTCGCGTCGGGATGATCGCCGACGTCGATCGGGTCGCCACCGAGGACCAACAGGTTCCGCGCGCCGAGCGCCCAGCCTCCCAACAGATCCGCGGTGATCGCCATGCGGTTGCGGTCGCGGCAGACGAGCTGGAGCGTGGGCTCGGCGCCCGCTTCTCGGACGAAGCGGGCGCCGGCGAGCGGGGACATGTGCGGCGAGGCCGAGGGATTGTCGGTGACGTTGACGGCATCCACGTAGCCCACGAGTCCGCGAGCGGCCTCACGGACCTTCGCGCCCTCTCCGGAGAGCGGAGGGACGACCTCGCTGGTGACGACGAACTCGCCGGCGTCCAGGAGCGCGGCGAGCCGGCCACCCTTCGAGCTCACCCTCCGTAGGCCTGTCTCTCGGCCGCCGTCACGGTGTTGACGAGGAGCATCGCGACGGTCATGGGCCCCACCCCGCCGGGGACCGGCGTGATGGCTCCTGCGACCTCGACGGCCTCGTCGAAATGCACGTCACCGACGAGCCCCTCCTCCGTTCGATGAACCCCCACGTCGATCACCGTGCCGCCGGGCTTGATCATGTCGCCGGTGATGAGTCTCGGGACCCCTGCGGCCGCGACGAGGATGTCCGCGCGCCGCGTGTGGGTCGTGAGGTTGGCGGTCTTCACGTGCGTGATCGTCACGGTCGCGTTCCCCCGGATCGAGTCCTGCGCGAGCATGATCGAGAGCGGCGCGCCGACCAGGTCGCCATAGCCCACGACGACGACCTCGGCGCCTTCGAGGGGGATGTCGCTCCGGAGCAGCAGCTCGACGATCCCGTACGGGGTGGCCGGCTGGAACGTCGCCTCGCCCCGCACGACCATCCCAACGTTCCAGGGATGGAGGCCGTCGACGTCTTTCTCCGGCGCCATCGTCCGCTGCACCTCCAGCTCGTTCAGGTGCGCCGGCAGCGGCAGCTGGACGATGATGCCGTGGATCTCCGGATCGCGGTTCAGGCGCCGGATCGTGGCGAGCATCTCTCCCGCGGTCACGTACCCGGGGAGGTTGACCTGCTCCGAGTGGATCCCCACGTCTGCGCAGGCCTTGTGCTTGGCCTCGACGTAGATGCGCGAGGGGTGATCCCGTGGTCGGCGAGCGCGCGAACCCGCTCGGACACCTCCGAGCGGATCTGCGCGGCGACGGCTCTGCCGTCGAGGATGCGGGCGGTCACGGGTCCGGATGGTATCGGGTGGTCACCGCGCCGAGTGGAGCTCAGTGACGGAAGTGCCGACGACCGGTGAGCACGACCGCCATGCCTCGCTCCTCAGCCGCCTGGAGCACCGCGTCGTCGCCCTTGGATCCCCCCGGATGGATCACGGCGGTGACCCCCGCGTCGGCGGCCACCTCGAGGGCGTCGGGGAACGGGAAGAAAGCGTCCGATGCGAGGGAAGCGCCTTTGGCGCGATCGCCCGCCTTCCGTGTCGCGATCCACGCGAACCAGCACGATCGTGTTGGACTTCACGCGCCAGGCGATCGTCCAGGCGAGAAGCAGGTCTCGCCACTCGTCCTCGGTCGGCTCCCGGGAGGAGACGACCTCGAAGTCCTCGCGTCGTTCGGTGACGACGTCGCGGTCCTGCACCAGCGCTCCCCCCGGCATCGTCCGGACGTCCAGGCCGCCCGGCTCGGGAAGCGGTGCCTCGAGCACCCGAAGGTTCTGTCGCTCACCGAACGCAGCGAGCGCATCGGGCTCGTAGCCCGGGGCGATCACCACCTCGGTGAAGACGCCTCGCATCGCCTCCGCGGCGGCGCCCGTGCACGGCGCGTCGAAGGCGACGATCCCGCCGAAGGCAGAGACCGTGTCGCAGTCGAACGCGCGCCGGTACGCCTCGTCCTGCTGTGCCGCGACGGCCACGCCGCACGGATTGTTGTGCTTGACGATCACGCAGGCGCTCGGCGGCAGGGCCCCGACGAGCGAGTACGCCGCTTCCACATCGAGCCAATTGTTGAACGACATGTCCTTCCCCTGGAGGACGCGAGCGCCACCGAGCGGCCCGTTCTTGGCGGCGTCATCTGCCGCCCCATCCGTCGCGCCATCCACCGCGCCATCGATCGCGCCACGACCGGACATATCGCGATAAAGGGCGCCGCGCTGGTGCGGGTTCTCCCCGTAGCGGAGGTCGACGACCTTCTCGAGCGCCAGGCCGACGAACCCGGGCATCCCCGTCGCGGAAGCCTGCTCGGCGAACCAACCTGCGACCGCGGCGTCGTAGGCCGCCGTGTGGGCGAACGCGGACGCTGCGAGGCGCCCGCGCGTCGCGCGAGACAGCCCGCCGTGCTCACGGATCTCTCCCCGCACCTCGGCGTAACGGTACGGATCCACGACGACGCCCACGGACTCGAAGTTCTTCGCGGCGGCCCGGACCATCGCCGGTCCGCCGATGTCGATCTTCTCGATCACCTCGTCGGTGCCGGCTCCGGAGGCAACGGTCTCTCGGAACGGGTACAGGTTCACGACGACGAGGTCGAACGGCTCGATCCCGTGCTCGGCCAGCTGCGCCAGGTGCTCGGGCCTACGCTTGTCCGCGAGCAGCCCGGCGTGGATCCGAGGGTGCAGCGTCTTCACGCGGCCGTCGAGCATCTCGGGGGATCCCGTCAGCTCCTCGACCGGCGTGACCGCCACCCCAGCCTCGCGCAGGGTCGCCGCGGTCCCTCCCGAGGACACGATCGCGACACCCATCTCGGCGAGTCCCCGAGCCAGCTCGACAACGCCCGTCTTGTCGTAGACGGCGAGCAGGGCTCGTCGCACCTCACGCACGTCCGTCATGCGGATCCCCCGTCGATCGTTACCCTGCGGCCCTCGACGCGGATGCGCCCCTCGACGAGAGCGGCGGTCGCAGCCGGCAGCAGGCGGTGCTCGACCTCGTGCACCCGAGCTTCCAGCGAATCCCAATCATCGTCCTCGCGCACCTCGATGGCTTCCTGCAGGACGACGGGACCCGTATCCATCCCCTCGTCCACGAGGAACACGGTCACGCCGGTCACTCGCACCCCGTAGGCGAGAGCGTCGGCGACACCGCGCATGCCGGGGAAGGCCGGGAGGAGCGACGGATGCACGTTCAGCCATCGACCGCCGTAGGCCTCGAGCACGGCGCGACCGAGCAGGCGCATGTACCCGGCAGACACGACGACGTCGATCCCACGATCGCGGAGGAGGTCCGCCACGGCCCGGTCGAAGGGCTCCCGGCCTTCGAAGTCCTTCGGGTCGAGCACGGCGGATCCGACGCCGTGGGACTCGGCTCGTTCGAGCGCCTTGACGACGGGACGGTCCGAGAGCACGAGGGCGATCCGGGGACCGCAGACGGGGTGGTCGAGGAGGGCTTGCAGGTTCGTCCCGGAACCGGAAACGAGCACCGCGATCCGCTCCCCCATGGACGTGGCCACGCTACCAGAGGACCCTTCCACGCAGGCCGTACGCTATCGGGGTGACGGCTGAGGAGCGAGCTCACGAGACCCCCGAGAGTGCGGAGAACGTGGGCTCTCCTATCTCGGAGGCGGCGACCCATCCACCTGCCCGCCCCGGGACCGACGGCAGCGAGGCTGCGGCCAACGAGCGGTGCGTCCACCATCCGAGCAGGACCGCGGTCGCCCGATGCAGTGCCTGTGACGAGCCCGTGTGCCTCGCGTGTGCGGTACCTGTACGCGGCCGCGTGCTCGGTCCTGAGTGCCTCGCCACCGAGCTGGGCGAACCCGCGATCACGACGCCGCCGGAACCCGACCGAGCCGTCGCGGGGTCGTGGGTGGCGTTCTCCGGCGCCGTGCTGGCCCTGATGGCCACGGTAGGTCCATGGACGAGGACCGGCGCCGGCAACCGGCTCCTCGGCGCGTGGGTCCCGAGCGTCCGTTGGTCGATGGTGGCAGCCGTGACGGCGACGGCCCTGCTCCCGACGGCGTGGTGGTGCCGCACCCATCCAGGTGGTCTACGAGCGATCCTCGTGATCCTCGGGGGCACGGCGATCGCCTTGGCATCGGCGCTCGCGATCGCCTTTCCACCCACGTTCCAGGCCGCCTCATGGAGTCCCTGGATCGCGGGGATCGGTGGCACGATCGCCGTGGCCGGAGGCGTCGCGAACATCGTCGTCGAACCGCGTCCTAGGCAGGGTGTTTGACTCCGGGACCGGGCGCCTCTTGGATAGCGGAAGAGAAGCACCCAGCCGCGCGTGTGCGCGGCGGCTGAAAGGAGCAGTGGATGGAAGGTTCAGGCTCATCCGGCTTCGACATGTCGAAGATGTCGACCGCGGAGAAGATGCTGGCAGGGGGGAGCATCCTGCTCCTGCTCGACAGCTTCTTGCCGTGGCAGAAGTTCTGTGCCGATCTCGGGGCCCTCGGCGGAAACGTCTGCGTCGGGTCGGTGTCGGCGTGGCAGGGCAGCGGAGGCATCTTCGGGGTCCTCATGGGTCTCGGCGCCATCGCAATGATCGTCATCGGTGTGCTCTCCATGACGGGCTCGATGGCAAGCATGAACATGGGCACGATGTCGGCGGACAAGCTTCTGGGCTTCCTGGGCCTCGGCGTAGCAGCGTTCGGGCTCTTGAAGTTCATCCTCGTTCTGACGAACTCGCCGGGCTGGGCTGCCTTCGTCGGCCTGGTGCTGCTCGTGGTGATCGGGTACGGCGCCTGGCAGAAGGTGCAGTCGAGCGGCGGCTTCCAGATGGGCGGTACAGGCGGAACGATGGGCGGGGGCGGCACTCCTCCGCCCAGTAGCCCACCGCCGAGCGCACCGCCGAGCGGCGGGATGCCGCCGAGCGCGCCGCCGCCGAGCGGTGGGATGCCACCGTCCGGTTCGTCGGGGCGGGCCCGCGTTCGCGGGCCCGCCCCTTCTGTTTCGGGGTAGCCTTTCGACCTCATCATCGACCACGTGATCGAGAGGCCGACCGTGAAGAAGTGCCTTTACTGCGCCGAGGAGATCCAGGACGACGCGATCAAGTGCCGGTACTGCTTCAGCGATCTTCGAATCGACGTCGAGACCGCGATGCAGCAGCGGCCCGAGCCAACCGTGGTCACCGGATCACCCTCCGCCTCGGTGCCGGCTACCGCGGCGGCGACTCCCTCGCCCTCGATGAGCTCGCCGGCCGGATCGCCTTCCGTTCAGTACACGCATTCGGGGTTTCGCTATGTGCTCGGCTACGCCGCGGACAGCTTCGGGATCTGGGATCGGCAGTCTCCCGGCGGCCCCGTGGAGACGTTCCCCCGAACCGACGACGGCTGGAGGAGCGCTTGGATCCGGTTCGTCGGCCTGGAGCCCAACCACCAACCCGTCGGATCAGCTGGTCAGCAGCCCCTCGCCTCTCCGGCGGGACAGCACATGGCACACAACGCCCCCGCGCCCGACCCCTCCGACGATCAGGTCCTGCAGTACACCCATTCGGGATCGAACTACCTGCTCGGCTACGGGCGGACGTTCTTCGGGATCTGGCTGCGGACCGACCCCTCACGGCCTCTCGAGCGGTTCCCGAGAGACGACGCCGGATGGGCCGCCGCGTGGCGTCGATTCACGACGATCGAGTCGAACTACACCGAGGTCGGCCTCGGAAGCCCGGGCGCCGCGTAACGCCCGGTCGCGAACCACGCGCCCAGACCGCCACCGCCCATCCCCCACACCAACGCCGTGATCGTCGTCCGTATCCATTCGGGGTGCACGGAGATGTGTGAAAGGGGGATGACGACGGAGTTCACCTGTGGTGCCGCGAACCATCGGGGGGCGGCGAACCATGCCCCGACGACGGTGAGTAACGCGAAGATCGACCCGGCCGCAACTCCAAGACCTGCGGCTCCCCCGCGGGTGGTGGGCGCGCCGGTCACGGCCCGGCGGCCACCGAGCATCGCCGCGACGAAGGGCACCGCGTTCAAGAGCCAGAACCAAGGGGACAACTCGAGGGGCTTGGGAAGGAGGAGCCCGCCCGCGGGCCCCGACCCGACGAGACGCCACGGGCACAAACCGTAGATCGAACCCTCGCCGACGATCTCCAGACAGGAACCCGAAGCGGGTGGGAGCAACAAGGCGCTCTGGGCCGGGAACGCCAGCAGGTGATAGCCGAGCAGCACGCCACCGCCGGCCCCCAAGCCGGTCACACCGTCGACGTAGCGACGGGTCACGGTCGGTTCGAGCGTCGCGACCACGAAGACGCCCACGGCGAGGAGTCCGAGCGACCAGCCGTACGCCGTCAGACCTCCCCCGAGCGCGCCAGCGGACGCCCGGCCGCGAGCCGCCTCCAGATGCGCCCCGGCCCCCGCCCCTGCCGCGGCCAGGAGCCCTCCCCAGAGGGCCGCACTGGCCATGTCGACCTGCAGACGAAGTCCGAGAGCGGGGAAGAAGAGGGTCACCAGCGTCGAACAGACCGCGGACAGGACGGCGACGGGGACGCCGGCGCCGGCCGCCGCGAGGCCGGCCGTGACGAGAGGCGACGGACCAGGCCCCGATCGCACCGCGCGGCGGCCGGCGCGCGCCGCGAGCCACAGGAACCCGATCGTCAGGACCATCAGGACGAATCGCACGTGGAGCGTCGAGGACCCCGCCTCGGTCAGAGAGATAGGAGGACCCTTCACCGTCGCGAGCGCGTCGGCCCTCAGCGACAGGAGAGCGGTGAGGATGCCGATCTTGACCCCCGACCAGAGCCCGTAGGCCCCAACGAGGAGGAACTGCACCACGGCGAGGAGCTGACCGATCGCGACCAGGGCGATGAACGCCAGCGTTCCGCCGAACGCAGCACGACCGACCGTCCTGCCGGCGTCCGTCAGCGCCCCCGAGCGGCCGGGGGGCGCGTGCTCCGTCACCCCAGGCGCTCCGCGACCAGATCCGCCACAGCGGTCGGGTTCCTCCCGACGGCGACGCCGACGGCCTCGAGAGCCTCGGCCTTCGCCGCCGCCGTCCCTTCCGACCCGGTCACGATCGCGCCGGCGTGGCCCATGCGCTTGCCCGGCGGAGCCTCGAATCCCGCGATGTAGCCGACGACCGGCTTCGTCACCGACTCGGCGATGAACGCCGCCGCTCGCTCCTCGTCATCGCCCCCGATCTCTCCAGTCAACACGATCAGCTCCGTCTCCGCATCCGCCTGGAAGAGATCCAGCGCCTCGACGAACCCGATCCCGTGGACCGGATCACCCCCCATCCCTACGCAGGTGGATTGACCGATGCCACGCTGCGTCAGCTCATGGACGATCTGATAGACGAGGGTGCCGCTTCGCGACACGAGTCCGACCGAGCCCGGAGCGCAGATCTCACCGGGGACTCACGCCCGCGTCGGCCGCTTCGAGGATCGCCTCGGCCGCGAAGCGCGGTGGGACGAAGATCATCGAGGTGTCGGCACCCGTCTCCGCTACTGCACGAGCGACCGTGTCGAAGACTGGGATCCCCTCGACCTCGTGCCCGCCCTTCCCCGGGGTCACGCCGGCGACGACCTTCGTGCCGTAGTCGCGGTTCCGGAGCGTGTGGAACGTGCCCTCGTTCCCGGTGATGCCCTGGACCACGAGGGTCGTCCGCTCGTCGACGAGGATGCTCACGGAGTGGCACCCGCCAGGTCGGCGGCCTCCTCGGCCGCTTCGAGCATGTTCGCGGCGGGAACGATCTTGGGATGGGCGGCGTCCGCGAGGATCCGACGACCGTCCTCGGCGTTGGTCCCGTCGAGCCGCACGACGATCGGGACCCGAGCCTCGACTCGCTCCAACGCGTCCAGGATGCCTTGAGCCACCAGATCACCGCGTGTGATCCCCCCGAAGATGTTCACGAGCACGACCTTCACAGCCGGATCGGACAGGACGACCTCCAACGAGGTGGCCATCTGATCGGCGGAGGCGCCGCCGCCGACGTCCAGGAAGTTGGCCGCGCGCGCTCCCGCCTGCGCCACGACGTCGAGCGTCGACATCACGAGTCCGGCGCCGTTGCCGATGATGCCCACCGCTCCGTCGAGCTTCACATACTGGAGATCCTTCTCCTTCGCGCGAGCTTCCACCTCGTCGATCGGGAACTGCTCCGCCAGCTCGGCGATGTCCGGGTGTCGCCACAGCGCGTTGTCGTCGATCGTCACCTTCGCGTCTAGGGCCACGACCCGGTCGTCCACCAACAGGACGAGCGGGTTCACCTCGACCAGGGTCGCGTCCCGTTCGACGAGCAGCTCGTACATCTTCCGCATCGTCGCGTCGGAGCGCGTCCGGCCGGGTCCGAGCGAGCTCCTCGATATCCATGCCGCCCTCGGCCGTGGTCATCGCGAGGTAATCGCCGCGAGAGCGGTCCAGCAGAATGGACGTGTAGAACTCCCGCGCGATCGGCAGAAGCTCTTCCACGAGGACGCGCGTGACCGGGAAGCCCTTGAAGTCGGTGCCCAACATCCGGTCGGCGGCCGCGGCCGCGGCGTCCGGCGTGTCGCAGAGCTCGACGCCGCCGCCTTTGCCGCGGCCGCCGACCTGCACCTGGATCTTCACCACGGAACGCCCGCCCAGCTCGCTCGTGGCAGAGGCAGCGTCCGCCGGGCTGAAGGCGACGATGCCTCGCGGGGTCTCGATGCCATGGGCGCGGAACAGATCCTTGCCCATGTGCTCGTAGAGGTCCACTCGGCTCCCGTTAGGCCTTCGCGCTCAACCGTTCGCGCAACCAGGTCGCGATGTCACCTGTGTTGGCGCCGGGCGTGAAGACCGCTTCGATCCCGGCCTCCTTCAGCTTGGGGATGTCGTCCGCCGGGATCACGCCGCCGGCTACGACCACGACGTCGTCGGCCCCACGCGCTCGAAGCTCCCTGACCACCTTAGGGAACAGGGTCATGTGCGCGCCGGAGTGACACGAGAGACCGACCGCATCCGCGTCCTCCTGTATCGCCGCCTCGGCGATCTGCTCGGGCGTCTGAAACAGGCCCGTGTAGATCACCTCGAAGCCCGCATCGCGCAGAGCCCGGGCCACCACTTTGGCGCCACGGTCGTGTCCATCGAGACCCGGTTTCGCGACGATCACCCGAAGTTTCTCTGCCATCGGCTCGAGTCTATCGAGCCCCTCGGACCCCAGCGGTCGACACGCTCGCACCCTTCGACCGGGCTGAGATACTCGAGCCGTGGCGAAGAAGCGCGTCCAGTTACGGCCTCCGGGCCTGAGGCCCACCACCAAGGTGGGCACACTCGGTCCCTATCGGGGCCGGCTCGGACTCCCCTGGGTGATCGCGCCCCTGGTCGCCGGCATCGTGATCCTGCTCGCCGGCCTGTTCGTCCTGACGCGGTAGTCGCCGTTGCTCGAGAGCTACGCCTGGCCCCAGAGTGTTCTCCCGGGCGAGGAGCTCGCGCTCCATGTCTCGTCCACCAACCCGTTCGGCGTCGAGGTTGCGCGTGAGGGCGGCGGGCGCAACATCGTGTGGCAAGCGGACGCGGTCGCCGGATCGGAGCATCCGATCCCGGCGATCGCGTCCGCCGACGGCTGCCGGTGGCCCACCACGCTCACGATCCCGGTGGGCGATGACTGGCGGTCCGGCTACTACGCCGTGACGCTCTCCTCGGGAGAAGAGCGGGCGGACGCCTTCTTCGTGGTTCGACCGCACCGCCACTACTCGCCCGTCCTTCTCGTCTTATCCACGGCCACGTACAACGCATACAACGACTGGGGTGGCCCGTCCCTGTACACGGGCGGCACCCGCGTGTCCTTCGAACGCCCGCTGGCCAGAGGCTTCCTGACCAAGCCGGAGCCGGCAGCGCGGAAGGCACAGGCCATCCCGGACCGAGAAGCCCTCGAGTATTTCACGTGGGCCGAAGAGCAGGGACTGTCTCCCTGGAGCGGCGGTTCCGGGTGGTGGACGTGGGAACGACCGTTCGTCGCGTGGGCAGAACGTGAGGGCTTCGCGATCGACGTCGCCGTGTCCCAGGACCTGGAGCAGCACCCGGAGGTCCTCGACGGACATCGGCTCTTCCTCTCGGTCGGACACGACGAGTATTGGTCCTGGGGGATGCGCGACGCCGTCGAGCGCTTCCTCGCCGGCGGTGGGAACGCGGCTTTCTTCAGCGGCAATACCTGTTGGTGGCAGGTTCGGTACGAGGACGAGGCCATGACGTGCTTCAAGTACCGCGCCGACGAGGACCCCGTGCTCGGGACGTCCGATCAACGGTTCCTCACCGGCGCGTGGGCCGACCGGCGGATCGGACGTCCCGAGCACGCGCTGACGGGCCTGTCCTTCTCCCGGGGCGGCTACTCGCGCTATGGGCTCGGAGTGCCGCGCGCCTCGGGTGCCTACACGGTCTGGCGTCCCGACCATTGGGCGTTCGAAGGCACGGACCTCCGCTACGGCGACGCGCTCGGACTCGCCGACGCGGTCGTCGGCTACGAAGTCGACGGCTGTGAGCTCGCGATGATGGACGGGCGGCCGGTTCCCACGCACATGGACGGAGCTCCCGACACCTTGGACGTGCTCGCCACCGCGCCGGCGAAGCTCTGGTCGCAGGACGAGCAGCCGTCCCGGTACGCGCACGAGCCCGGAGAGCTCGAGCACGTCGCGATGGCGCTCTTCGGCGACGGATGGGAGGACCAGGTCCATCGGATCGCGAACAACCACTCGGTCGTGGGTTGCTTCGACGTCCCGGACGGTGGCACCGTCTTCAACGCGGGCTGTACCGACTGGACCTACGGGATCGAAGGTGGCGACTCGGACGTGCAACGGATCACCAGGAACGTCCTCGACCGCCTCTCGGCCTGAGCGATAGCCTCGCAGCGTGCAGTGGGACGACTTCGCCCGGACGTGTCCGGAGATCGCCGAGCACGCGGCCGAGCGGTTCCGCCGCCAGGAACTCTGCATGCTGGGAACGCTTCGGACGGACGGCTCACCCCGGGTCAGTCCGTGCGAGCTCGACTTCGCCGCAGGGCATCTGATCCTAGGGATGATGTGGCAGAGTCGGAAGGCGCTCGACCTGCTTCGGGATCCGCGGTGTGTCCTCCACACGTGCACGACGGATCGGATGGGCACCGAGGACGACGCGAAGATCTACGGCCGAGCGGTCGATGTGCGCGACCCGGAGTTGCGCCAGACCTATCGCGAGACGGTGAAGGAGCGAATCGACTGGGCGCCGGACGAGCCGAACTTCCACGCGTTCTCGGTCGACGTCGAGTCGGCAAGGTTCATCACGTTCGCAGAACCGAAGACCGTCATCGCGTGGGATCCGGGGCGAGGAACCCGGGTCCTCCCGTTCCCGGATTGAGGCTCAGCCGACCCGCTTGAGCGGGGCGTAGGAGAGCAGGAGTCGCTTCTCGCCCGCGTCGGAGAAGGCGATCGTCGCCTCGGCGTCATCACCGTGACCTTTCACGGTGATGACGACTCCCTCTCCCCACCGCTCGTGCAGGACGGTGTCGCCCTCGGAGACCAAGGGCACCTCTCGTTTGGGTACCCCAGGTGGGCTCCATCCCGCGGAGGGCACGTCGACCTTGCCCTTGCCGGGCAGTCCCACGACGGAGTACCCCCCCTCCGTTCTGCGGGCCCTCCCTCCTCGGGCTGGATCGCGGGTTCCGGGGCGGCTCCGACCGGAACCGCCGCCGCCCTCCTCGCGCACTTCCAGAAGGCTCGCCGGAAGCTCGTTCAGGAACCGGGACGGCGGGTTGTAGTTGGTCTGCCCGAAGAGTGTCCTGCCCCAGGCGTGACAGAGGTAGAGACGCTTCTGCGCACGAGTGATGCCGACGTAGAGCAACCGGCGCTCCTCCTCGAGCTCAGCGGAGTCGGTCATCGATCGGTAGTGCGGGAAAATCCCGTCCTCGAGCCCGACGATGAACACGACCGGGAACTCGAGGCCCTTGGCGATGTGCAACGTCATCAGCGTGACCGATGACTCCTCTTCGTCGTAGTTGTCCTGCTCGCCGATCAGCGACACCTGCTCCAGGAACTGGTCGAGGCCCGCGTCCGGATCGCGGGCGATGAGCTCCGCGGCCACGCCGGACAGCTCCTGGATGTTCTCGATCCGTCCTTGCGCCTCGACCGTGCGCTCCTCCTCGAGCTCCGCGAGGTAGCCGGACTCCTGCGCCGCGAACTCCACCATCCGCGCCGGCCCGGCACCGTCGGCCAGGTGACCGGCCACGGCGGACATCACCGAGGTGAAGCCGGCCACCGCACCCTTGGCTCGCGAGGCGAGCGACGCGATCTCATCCACCCTCCTGCACGCCTCCGTCACATCGATGCCCTCCTCGCGCGCGAACGCCTCCAGCGCGGCCACCGTGGCATCCCCGATCCCCCGCTTGGGCGTGTTCACGACCCGCCGGAACGAGATCACGTCCTGTGGATTGGTGAGGAGCCGGAGATACGCGAGGACGTCTTTGATCTCCTTCCGCTGGTAGAAGCGGACCCCGCCGAACACGCGATACGGCATCCCGACTCGCATCAGGACGTCCTCGACCACGCGCGACTGCGCGTTCGTGCGGTAGAAGATCGCGACGTCGCGGTAACGGAACCCTTCCTCGCTCCGGAGCCGTTCGACCTCCTGTGCGACGAAGTAGGCCTCGCTGTGCTCATCGTTGGCTCGAACACGCACCACCGGATCCCCGGATCCGGCCTCGGTCCAGAGGTTCTTCGGCTTGCGCTGGACGTTGTTCTCGATCAGCGCGTTGGCAACCGTGAGGATGTTCTGCGTCGAGCGGTAGTTCTGCTCCATCAGGAACACGGCCGCGTCGTGATAGTCCCGCTCGAAGTCGAGGATGTTCTGGATCGTGGCTCCCCGCCAGGAGTAGACGCCCTGATCGGCATCGCCCACGACGCAGACGTTGCGATATGTGGCGGCAAGCATGTTCACCAGCTCGTACTGAGCCCGGTTCGTGTCCTGGTACTCATCGACCAGGATGTACCGGAACCGCTCTTGGTAGTGCTTCAGGACCTCGGGGCGATCGCGGAACAGGCGGACCGTCTCGCTGATCAGGTCGTCGAAATCGAGCGCGCCCGCGTCCCGTTTCCGCCGCTCGTACTCGGTATAGATCTCCGCGACCGTCTCCTCGTAGAGGCTCGAGGCCATGCCGGCGAACTCGTTCGCGCCGAGCACGCGGTCCTTCGCCTTGCCGATCGCGGAGGCGATGGCCTTCGGCGGATAGCGCTTCGGGTCGACGTTCATATCGCGCGAGATCCCGGCGATCAGTCGTTCGGTATCGCCGTCGTCGTAGATCGTGAAGTTCGAGGGGACGCCCAAGTGGGCGTGCTCCTTGCGCAGGATCCGCACGCACGCCGAGTGGAAGGTCAAGACCCACATCCCTCGTGAGATCGGGCCACCGAGGAGCTCCCCCACCCTTTCCGCCATCTCCCGAGATGCCTTGTTCGTGAAGGTGATCGCCAAGATCTCACCGGGAGAGACCCCGCACTCCCTGATCAGATAGGCGATCCGATGGGTCAGGGCACGGGTCTTTCCCGAACCGGCCCCCGCGACGATCAGCACGGGACCCTCGGTCCGCAGGACCGCTTCGCGCTGGATGTCGTTCAGGCCGTCCAGGAGGGGGGATGTGACGCTCACGCGACGATGCTAGCGCGGGCCCGAGACTGCACCGGCCAAGACGTCTCTGACCTGGACCTTCGGCAGATGTCGGTGCTCGGTCGGGCGGTTACCGTGACGCCATGAAGGAACGATCCCCGGTCCGCGCCGTGATCCGAGCCTTCGGCTTCGGCTGCCTGATGACGGCGGCCGGACTCGCCGGCTACACCGCGTGGCTCCTGTGGGGGACGGGTTTGGAGACGGCGCGCGCCCAGGAGGAGCTCAGGACCTCGAGCACGCCGCTCTTCCAGCGGCCGACGCCGGTCGGGCAACAGGAGCGATACCTCCCCGGTGAGGCCTACGCCGCGATCGTGATCCCATCGATCCACATCGACTTCATCGTGGTGCAGGGCCCGAACGACGACACGTATCGCTCGTACGGATGGACGGAGACGCTCAAGAAGGGCCCCGCCCACTATCCGGATACGGCCGATCCGTGGGACGGCACGGGCCGGGTGGGGATCGCCGGTCACCGTACGACGTATCTGCATCCGTTCCTGAACCTCGATCGGGTCCGCCCCGGCGCGACCATCGAGCTCGTCACGAGACACGGGACCTATACCTACGAGGTCGACAGGAACTTCGTGAAACCGGAGGCGAGTGCCGGCGTGGTGCTCGAACAGACCAGCAGACCGACCCTGGTGCTCACCACGTGCAATCCGAAGTACTCCAGCAGCGAGCGGTTGATCATCACGGCCACGCTCGTGAGCGGGCCCGTGGGCGCGTAGCGTCACTCCCCGGACGGCGACGCCAGAGACATCTGCGCGGCGAGATCTTCGATCGCCTTGAACAGCGTCTGCTTCTCGGAGTGCGCGATCTCGTCGTGGTCGACGAGCTCGTCGACCTTGACCTCGAGGTCGCTCAGCTTCTCGAGCGCCTTCTCGGTGTTCCCGCCGGCGAACTCGTGGAGCGCCGCGTCGAGGCCGTTCTGGATCTCCTCCGCCGCCTTGTCGGTGATGGTTCCGTCGCTCACGCCTTGCGCGACGACGGCCTGGAGGGTGGCGACAGCTCCCTGGACCGGGTCCGCCGCGGGCGGGGTCGGCGAGGTCGAGGGCGACGGCGAAGGTGACGGTGAAGAGGAGACCGAAGGGCTCGGCGAGTCCGCGTGGCCGGCGAGACCCGGCGGTCGATCGCCACCGAAGAGCGCGAACGCGAGGCCACCGATCAGCGCCAGCGCCGCCAGAACGAGCAGGAGGGGCACCAGCGGCCGACGGCGTCGCACGCGATCCGCTCTCCGCGGAAGGGTGTCCGTGCGGGCTGCGGGCAGCGGTGTCGTCGTGACGGGTGGCATCGGCGTGGTCGCCATCACTGGGGCTACCGGAGCGGTCCGGTCGTCCAGGGCGGAGGCCATGTCCGCGACGCTCTGGAACCTCTCAGCAGGCTCCTTCGCCATCGCACGCAGGGTCACCGCCTCGAGCGCGGACGGGATGGAGGGTTCGAGCGTCGTCGGGGACACCGGCGTTTCGTGCACGTGCTTGTACGCCACCGCGAGCGGATCCTGGGCCTCGAACGGCTGGCGGCCCGTGAGCATCTCGTACAGGACGCACCCAAGGGAGTAGATGTCCGAGCGATGATCCACCGGATCACCGCGAGCTTGCTCGGGCGAGACGTAGCTCGCGGTTCCGAGGATGGACGAGGCGTGCGTGATGCTCTCTCCGTCGATGCTTCGAGCGATCCCGAGGTCCATCAGCTTCGTGCGGCCGTCAGGGGTCAGCATCACATTGGCCGGCTTCACGTCGCGGTGCACGATCCGGGCCGCGTGTGCCACCCCGAGCGCATCCGCCACGCTCGCTGCGATCCCCGTCGCCCGGCCAGGGGGGAGACGTCCCTCCCTCCGAAGCACGTCGGCGAGCGTCTCTCCGGGAACGTGCTCCATCACGATGTAGTGGACGCCGTCTTCGGAGCCTGCGTCGAAGACGGCCACCAGGTTGGGGTGGGAGATCCGGGCCGCCGCCAGTGCCTCCCGCCGGAATCGCTCCACGAAGGTGTCGTCGTTCGCGAGCCAGCCGCCGAGGACCTTGAAGGCGACCGGCCGGTCCAAGATCCGGTCGGTCGCCAGGTACACCTCGGCCATACCACCGCGCCCGAGGAGCTCGCCGACCGCGTAGCGGTCGGCGAGCACCTTGCCCTCGATCGTCATCGCTCCCAGGCTACGGGAGGGTGCCGGAGCCGGGCCCGTCGCGTGCTCCGCGACGGGCCGCTCCGTGAGGTGTTACTCCCACTCGATCGTGCCGGGCGGCTTCGACGTGATGTCGTAGGCGACCCGGTTGACGCCCGGCACCTCCCGAACGATCCGTGAGGCGATCCTGTCGAGGACGTCGTGCGGCAACCTGGCCCAATCCGCGGTCATCGCGTCCTCGGACGTCACGACGCGGACGACCACCGGGCTCTCGTACGTCCGGCTGTCGCCCATGACGCCGACGGTCTTCGTGTCGGCGAGCAGGACGCAGAACGCCTGCCAGGTCTCCCGTTCGAGACCGGCGCGGCGGATCTCCTCCCGCACGACGCGGTCGGCGCCCCGGACCTTGTCGAGGTTCTCGCCCGTGACCTCGCCCACGATCCGCACCGCGAGGCCCGGCCCGGGGAACGGCTGTCGCTGCACGACTTCTTCGGGGAGTCCCAGCTCGGCGCCGACCTGCCGGACCTCGTCCTTGAACAGATCGCGCAACGGCTCGACCAGCTCGAGCTCCATCTCCTCGGGGAGGCCGCCGACGTTGTGATGGCTCTTGATGTTTGCCGCTGTGCGGGATCCGCTCTCGATCACGTCGGGGTACAGCGTTCCCTGGACGAGGAAGCGGGCACCCCGGTGCTCGCGTGCGACCTCTTCGAAGACCCGGATGAACTCCTCCCCGATCGCGCGGCGCTTGCGCTCGGGATCGGTGACGCCCGCGAGCTTCGCGAGGAAGCGGTCCTCGGCTTTCACGTGCACGAGCGGCACGCCGAAGTGACGGCCGAATGTCTCCTCGACCTGCTGCGGCTCCCCTTCCCGGTTCAGCCCGTGATCGACGAAAACGCAGGTGAGCTGGTCCCCCACCGCTCGATGCACGAGGAGCGCGGCGACCGAGGAGTCCACCCCGCCCGACAGCGCACACAGGACCTCGGCCTCCCCGACCTGTGCCCGGATCCGACCGATCGCGTCCTCGACGATGTTGAACGGTGTCCAATCGGGCAAGAGGCCGCAGCCTTCGTAAAGGAACCGCTTCATGACGTCTTGTCCCCGAGGCGTGTGCGAGACCTCGGGATGGAACTGGACCGCGAACAGGGCGCGATCGGGATCCTCCATCGCCGCGATGGGGATCTGCTCAGTGCGGGCGATCACACGAAAGCCTTCAGGCGCGCGCGTTACCGCGTCGCCGTGACTCATCCAGACCTGCTCTTCCGCGGCGAAGTCGGCGAGCAACACCCCGCCCGGCTGGTCGACCGACAACGTCGTTCCTCCGTACTCACGCTGACCCGTGGCCGCAACCTCGCCGCCGAGCGCCTGCGCCATCAGCTGATGCCCGTAGCAGATGCCCAGGACCGGCACCCCCATCTCGAAGAGGCCGGTGTCGACGGTGGGCGCCCCTTCCTCGTAAACCGATGCCGGCCCCCCCGACAGGATCAGTCCGGCCGGACGCCGCTTCGCCAGGTCCGCGGCGCCGATGTCGTGCGGGACGATCTCGGAATAGACGTGCGCCTCTCGGACGCGTCGCGCGATGAGCTGCGCGTACTGCGCTCCCAGGTCGACGACCAGGACCGGCCTCGGGGGGTCCTCGGTGCCTGATCTCGGCGCGCGGGACCCTGCGGTCATTAACTAGTGCCCCATCCCCACCCGCTGCGCCGCCTGGTAGGTCTTGCCCTCGGTCTTGATCGATGGAGCCACGACCAGCTCGGCCTTCTGGAACTCCTTGATCGTGGCGTACCCCGTCGTTGCCATCGAGGTGGCGAGCGCCCCGAACAGGTTGAAGGTGCCGTCGTTCTCGTGTGCCGGCCCCACCAGGATCTCCTCCATGGAGGCCACCTGCTGGGTCTTGACCCGCGCCCCTCGGGGCAGCGTGGGATGGAATGTCGCCATCCCCCAGTGGTAGCCGCGGCCCGGCGCTTCGTAGGCGCGGGTGAGCGGTGACCCGATCATCACCGCGTCCGCCCCGCAGGCGATCGCCTTCGCGATGTCGCCGCCGGTGCGCATCCCGCCGTCCGCGATCACGTGACAGTAGCGACCCGTCTCGTGGAGGTGCTCGCGCCGGGCCGCGGCCGCATCCGCGATCGCGGTGGCCTGCGGCACACCGACGCCCAGCACACCCCTTGTGGTGCAGGCATTCCCGGGGCCGACACCGACGAGCACGCCGACGGCGCCGGTCCGCATGAGGTGCAGCGCGGTCGAGTAGGAGGCACACCCTCCGACGATCACGGGCAGATCGAATCCGGCGATGAACTCCTTGAGGTTGAGTGGCTCGGTGTGGGTGGAGACATGCTCGGCCGAGACCACCGTTCCCTGGATCACCAGGATGTCGAGTCCCGCCTCCAACACGATCGGTGCGAACTGTTCGACGCGCTGCGGCGTGAGGGAAGCGCACGACACCACGCCCCCGGCCTTGATCTCCTCGATCCGCCGACCGAGAAGCTCCGGTTTCACCGACTCCTTGTACAGCTCCTGCATCCGGCGGGTCGCCTTCTCATCGGACAGGCCCGCGATCTCTTCGTAGATCGACTCGGGATCCTCGTACCGGGTCCAGAGGCCCTCGAGGTTGAGACAGGCGACGCCACCGAGCTGTCCGATCAGCACCGCGGTCTGCGGCGAGACGCTCGCGTCCATCGCCGATGCCATCATCGGGAGTCCGAAGCGGTACGCGTCGACCTCCCAGCTGATATCGACGTCGTCGGGATCGCGCGTCCTGCGGGAGGGCACGATCGCGACCTCGTCGAAGCCGTAGGCCCGCCGGGCCGTCTTGCCGATACCGATCTCGAACTCCATACCGGTCACCCCCGAAAGAGCCTGAGAGAGCGCGAGACGCCCATCCGGGGACCCGGATGGGCGTCGGACCGCTGCATGAGGTCAGCGTACCAGCCGGTTCGGACGCACCCGCTCAGCGCTTCTGGGACACCGCTTCGAGCGCACGCTTGGCCTGTGCCAGGTGGAACCGATCGTGCCCCGCGAGTATGCGGAAGCAGAGGTCGAAGCTCTCCGGCCCGCGTTCGGCATGCATGCCGACGCGAGCCCGATCCTCCTCGGAGGAGTTCTCCCAGAGCGTGACGTTCGCGAAGCGCAGGGCCCCGAAGAGTTGGAGGAGCTCCTCAGGGTCCTCGTGTCGTTGGGCATGCAGCCTCTCCACCCACAGGTCCTGGTCATAGCCGATCAGCGGCGGGTCATCGTGCGCGAGGATCCACCGGTATCGCCCGCTCATGACCACCTCGGCGTCCACCGCGTGCGCGAGACACTCGATCGCGGACCACTCCGACGGTTCCGGACGGACATGCCCGGGTGCTCCCGCGGTCGAGATCAACGCCCGCCACGCGTTCAGGGTCCCGGCCTGAACCTGCCCCGGGTCGTCCCCGCGCAACAGAGAGAGAAGGTAGTTCTGGTACGCCTTCGGTTCGGAGATCGGATCCGGCGAGGCGTGCGCGTCCATCGGCGAGCACTCTAGCCGGTCGGACGCTCGTGCTCCTTGACGACGTGACCCGACTCGGTCACACGGAGATCGGTCAATCCCGAGTGGACCCGATCCCCGGCAACGAGGCGAGTCGCATCTTCGATGTGGCCGAGCCGATGAAGTGTGTCCATGACGTTCTGCAGCGACTCTTCCGGCGTCTCGACGAGCGTGTCCACGACGAGCTCCGGATCCTCCGGCGCTTCGTAGGGGTCGTCCACGCCGGTGAAGCCGGTGATCTCACCCGCGAGCGCCTTCTTGTAGAGGCCTTTCGGGTCACGGTTGGCAGCGATCTCCTCCACCGTCGCATGCACGTACACCTCCACGAACTCGCCGATCTGGGCGCGCACCGCGTCGCGGGCTGCCTTGTACGGCGAGATAGGGCAGCAGATCGTGGCGACGCCGTTGCGGGTCAGCAGATCGGCGACAAAGCCGATCCGCAAGATGTTGGTGTCCCGATCCTCCTTCGAGAACCCGAGGCCCTTCGACAGTTTCTGCCGCACGACGTCGCCGTCGAGGATCTCGGTCTTCAGGTCACGGGCCTTGAGCTCGTGGTAGAGCATCTCGGCGATCGTGGACTTGCCGGACCCGGACAGACCCGTGAACCAGATCGTGAATCCCTTCTGCTCGGGCTCGGTCACAGGAAACTCCTCGACGTCTCGCCCTCGGAAGCGTCGATCCCGAACATCGAAAGGATCGTCGGACCCACGTCGACGAGGTTGAGACCCTCGACCTTGCCCGTTGGCTGGCCGGGCGAGCCCTTCATCGCGAAGATCCCGGTCCGGTCGTGGTTCGCGCCGTCGGGCCCGATGTCGTTCTCGAACGTGTACACGCTTCGATTGCCGACGGCGCCGACCGAGCGCCACCCGAGATCCCCGAAGTAGACGAGCAGATCCGGCGCCACTCCGCGGACCTCCGGGTAGACGTCCTGTGGCTTGTGCACCGAGGTGCCGAGCGGTGCGCCGTCCGGTCCCGGCATCGACACGAGCTTCGACGCGAGCTCGTCACGCACGGTCTCGTACTGGGCCGGTTCGATCACGCCCTGCGGCTCGCGGCCGGCGACGTTCAGGAACAGCCGGCCGTAGTAGCCACCGTCGCCCCACGCGAGCGTTCGCCCCCAGTCGATCGGGGCTTTCGCGATCGGGGTCATCTCGGAGACGGGGTCTTTCAGGGTGAGGTAGCCGTTCTCGATGAGCCAGTCGTTGAAACAGACGCCGCCCATCATCGGGCGTGCGCCGTGGTCGCTCATCACGATCGTGATCGCATCCTCGGGGAGGAGGGCAAGCAACGACCCGACCTCGTCGTCGAGGGCCTTGTAGTAGCGCTTGAACGCGTCCTCGAATGGGTTGCCCGGCTTGTACAGCGGATGCATCGGATCCACGTGGTGCCAGAACACGTGGTGGAGTCGATCCATCCCCATCTCGACCATCATGAAGAAGTCCCACGGCTTGTCCTTCACGAGGCGCCGCGCCACCTTGAACCTTCGCTCCGTCATCTTGAAGACCTGATCGAGAACGAATTCCATCCCCTGTTTCCGGAAGTTTGGGATGTCGAAGATGTACTCGCCCTTCCCGCCCAGCTCTTCTTCGATCTCCACTTCAAGCGTCTGCGGGTACGCGTAATGCTCCGCCGACGGAGGCGTGAGGAAGCAACCGACGCGCCACCCAGGGAACTCCTTCGGCGGCGGGAAGCCGGGCGGCACGCCGATGAGGAGGGAGGACTTGCCCTGCGCCCCGAGCGCGTCCCACACGGCCGGCGCTTTGATCGAGCCGGAGTGCGCGATGGCGAGTCCCTCGTAGCTCGTGTCCTTGCGGTTGCGGAAGCCGTAGATGCCCAGCTCGCCGGGTGTCTTGCCGGTCATCGCACATGCCCAGGCGGGGATGGTGATCGGCGGGGTGACGCTGGCGAGGTCGCCGTACATCCCTTCGGACATCAGCTTCGAGATGTTGGGGACCTCTGAGGCGAGATCGCCGAACAGGAGTTGCGGCGTGGCGCAGTCCAGACCGATGACCGCGACCCGGGGGCCTTGCTGCATATCGACGTCGTCCTCCTGTTTCTCTTGCCTGATTCTCTGGCCTGTTTTCTCTGGCCTGCTTCTTCACCGAGATCGTGGCTCGAAGCCGGACCCGGGCGCGCCGGAACGCGGGGCGGCTCAACGGTTCTCGTATGCTACCAACCCGCTCGATACGCCGACCGGGAGTCTCCGGAGATGCCGCTTCGATGAGCCTGCTGCGCGGTGCGCTCGGTGCGGGCGCCGTTCTGTTGCTCGCGCTGTCCGCTCCGCTCGTGGTGATCCCGAGGACGATCGTCGAGACGGTCATGGGCCAGGGGTCGACGGGCGACGACGTCTGGATCCGCCTCTTCGGCACGGGAGCCGTCGTGCTCGCGCTGTTCCACGTGCTGATCCTCAGGAAGCTGGACGACCTCTGGTGGTGGTGTTGGGCGTTCGTCATCTTCGACGGGCTCACCGCCGTGATCGCCATCGTCCATGCTGCCGTGGGGCTGCCCGAGGGGTCAGCGGCATGGCCGTGGTGGTTGTTCGCGGCGACCAGCGCCGTCTTCACGGGACTGTTCGTCGTCGGCCTCGCGAAGACCGGTCAGGAGAAGCCGTTCGCCTGACGGAGAGAGCTCGCTACGTGGCGAGGGCCCGCACCATCAGAACGGCGGTATCGGCATCCCACTCTCCACGCAGGTCGCGGCCGAGCACAAACCCCGTCGAGCGGTAGAACGCCCGGGTCGACTGGTATCCGTCATCGGGTTCAGGGCCTGGATCGCTCGGCGACACCGTGAGGACCAGCAGGACCCGTCGCCCCTCGCCGGCCAGCTGTTCGACCAACCTGTCGATCAACGCGTGACCGATCCCGCGGCGCCGCCGATCGGCGCGGACCGCCATCCAGGTGATCTCCGCCGCTTCGTAGAACCGGGGCACGTACGTGAGGAAGCCCACCACCTCCCCGCCGTTGATGGCGACAAGGCCCGGATCCCGCCGGACCGCGGCCGCGCAGTCGCGCCTCCCCTGCTCGTCTGCGAAGTGATACGGGAGGCCGGCGATGATCCCGTCGCATGCGTCCGCGTCCTCCGGGCCGAGTGCCCCGACACGGACGTCGGTCATCCGCCGGCGGCGGCGACGCGGGCACGAGCCGTGCGATCGGCGGCGGTCGCTGTGGAGATCCCCTCGCGATCGGCTCGTTCGAAGATCTCGAGCAACGTGTCGCCGATCGCTTCGAGCCGTGCGGCCATCGTTGCGACGCCCCACCCCAAGGTCTCGTATCCTCCGAGATGGATCACCCCGCCCGCGTTGATCACGAAGTCGGGCGCGAACAGGATGCCGGCGTCGCGGAGGCGCTCGCCGTCCTCCGCGACGCCGAGCTGGTTGTTGGCGGCGCCGGCGACGATCCGGCACCGGAGGTGCGGGATCGTCGCCTCCGTCAGCACCCTCCCGGTGGCACAGGGCGAGAACACATCACATTCCGTGGTCATCACGTCCTCGGCGTCGACCACCTTGGCACCGAGCTCGTCCGCCAGGGTCGAGGCGCGCGCGGCATCCAGGTCGGTGAGGAGGAGCGCGGCACCCGCCTCGTGGAGGTGCTCGGCCAGCTTGCTCCCGACCGAGCCGAGACCCTGCACGAGCACCGATCGCTCGCCGAGGTCGTCGGATCCGAACGCGCGCTTCACGGTCGCCTCGATCCCGTGGAAGACGCCCCGAGCGGTCGCCGCCCCCGGATCGCCCGACCCACCGTTCGTCGTGGAACGTCCGAGGACGTGTGACGTTCCCTCGCCGATCGTGTCCATGTCCGCCTCGCCCGTGTTCATGTCCGCGGCGGTCACGTAGGTCCCGTGCAGGGACTCGACCAGGTCCGCGTAGCGCAGGAGAAGCGCGCGGCGTTCAGGGGTCCCGCGTGCCGGCACCTCCGGGACCGCGAGGACCGCCTTCCCCCCGCCGTAGGGCATGCCGGCCGCGGCGTGTTTCCAAGTCATGGCGTTCGAGAGCCGAAGGACGTCATCGAGCGCATCCGCGGGCGTGGCGTACGACTTCAGCCGCGTCCCACCCATCCCGGGACCCAGGACGGTGCTGTGCACGCCGATGAACATCCAACACGGGGACTCGTCGT
>CAJDUF010000020.1_pt1 | contig 25173 bp, 29 predicted proteins | sample 7390091 | NCBI WGS metagenome assembly CAJDUF01 (sample SAMEA7055670, study PRJEB34461) | soil metagenome | biome: terrestrial ecosystem; feature: Peninsula; material: soil | place: Antarctica | collected 2016 | reverse complement strand
GATGAAGCCCTCGTCTCTCTCGATCCCCGAGCTTCGCGCCGAGCTGACCGGGCGCGTGATCGCACCGGACGACACCGGCTACGACGAGGCGCGCACCGTGTTCGTCGGCGGGATCGACCGCCGGCCGGCGGTCATCGTCCGGGTCGCGAACGCGATCGACGTCTCGCGCGTCGTTTCGCTGGCGCGCGAAGCGGGCCTCGAGCTCGCCGTGCGTAGCGGCGGGCACAGCAGTGTCGGCTATTGCGTCTCCGACAGCGGGGTCGTGCTCGACCTCTCGAACATGAAGGCGCTGGACATCGACGTCGAGGGACGAACGGCATACTCGATCGCGGCGAGCGCTCACGGCCTCGCGACCGGATTCGGCGACACCGGGTCGGTGGGGATCGGCGGGATCACGCTGGGTGGCGGCGTGGGGTTCCTCGTTCGCTAGCACGGACTCACGATCGACGACCTGCTCGCGGCGGAGGTCGTGACGGCTGACGGCGAGCTTCTCCACGTGGACGCCGAGACGCATCCCGACCTCTTCTGGGCGATCCGCGGCGGCGGCGGCAACTTCGGAGTCGCGACCCGCTTCCGGTTCCGGCTGCACGAGGTCGGCACGATCGTGGGCGGGATGCTGTTCCTCCCGGCGACGGCCGAGGTCGTCGCCTCGTTCATCGCCGAAGCGGAGTCCGCTCCGGAGGAGCTCTCGACGATCACGAACGTGATGCCGGCGCCGCCGATGCCGTTCGTGCCTGAGGAGTACCACGGCAAGCCGGTCGTCTTCGCGCTCATGGCCTACGCCGGAGCGCTGGACGCGGGCGAGCGCGCGGTCGCTCCGTTCCGCGCGCTCGCCGAGCCGATCGCCGACATGGTCAAGCCGATGCCGTATCCGGAGATCTACGTGCCGGACGAGGACGACTACCACCCGGTCGGAACGACGCGCACCATGTTCGTCGACTCTGTCGATGGCGACACCGCGCAGACGATCCTCGACCAACTCGAGACCTCGACGGCGCCGATGCGCGTGGCGCAGCTGCGGGTGCTCGGTGGGGCGATGGCTCGCGTGCCGGCCGAGGCCACCGCGTTCGGCCATCGCAACAGCAGGATCATGGTGAACGTGGCCGCCCTGTACGAGGATCCGGATGAGGCGGCAACGCACGAGGCCTGGGTCACAGGCCTCGCGGCTGCGCTACGCCAGGGTGACATGGGGGCGTACGTGAACTTCCTCGGAGACGAGGGCGAGGCCCGTATCCGCGATGCCTACCCCGGCCCCACATGGGACCGGCTCCGGGATATCAAGGGTCGCTACGACCCGACCAACCTCTTCCGGCTCAATCAGAACATCCCGCCCTCGATCGCCGATCCTCGTTGAACGGGCGGCGGGGGCGCTGCGGGATGCAGCGCCCCCGCTTGATCGCTATGCCGAGTGGAACGACCGGCCGGTTTCGAGGAGCGTCTTCAGGTCGCTGAGGACCTCGGCCCAGCCGCCGCCGGCGCCGGCGCTCTCCATGCCTCCGGCCACGAACAGCGCGAGACGGGGCGCGCCTTCGAGCTCGTGGGTGAGGGTGAGCTTGCTCACGCCGTGGTTGGTCTCTGCGATCTCGTACGTGAGGCGTGTGAAGCCCTCCGCCTCGGTCTCCGGGTCCATCAGCATGCGCCAGGTCTGGACCAGCCGCCGCGGTGGATCCGACTCGACGACCTCGCCATCGACGATGACGTCCGGAGTTGGGCCACCCCCCATCTCGGCGCGAGCCTTCTTCATGTCGTCGCTCGCGAGTGCACGATAGGTGCCTCCCGGGCGCAGGTCATACTCCACGCGTCCGCCGTAGCCGTAGCGCTCGCTCCACTCGGGCCTGGTGATCGCGTCCCAGATCGCTTGGGGCGAGGCCTTGATGTAGACCCGGTAAACCTGGGTGGTGGTTCGAGCTTCCGTGTCGGTCGTCATGCCGTCTCCTCCTTCTCCAGTTCGGTCTTGAGTTCCGCGAGCGCCGAGACTTGGCGCTCCGTGTACTTGTCGATCCACCGATCGTGGATCAACCGGATCGGCACCGGGTTCAAGAAGTGCAGCTTCTCCCGGCCCGATCGGCGTGCGACCACCAGGTTCGCGTCCTCGAGGACCCGCAGATGCTTCATGACTCCGAACCGCGTCATCTCCAGGTCCGACTCGAGCTCCGTCAGCGTGCGGCCGTCACGCTCGAAGAGCCGATCGAGGAGGAAGCGACGTGTCGGGTCGGCGAGTGCCTTGAACACGCGATCGTCGTCGGTCACGTTGCGGAGGATAGGTGACCAATCGGTCACATGTCAAGAGGGTTCGTCTCGCCTCGTGAGGTCGTCCGCGAGCAGCTCCATCAGGAGACCGTCGTGCCAGGTGCCGTCCGGACCCCGCTCGTACGACCGCATCACGCCGACCGGACGGAAGCCCACCTTCTCGTAGGCGCGGATCGCGGCCGCGTTGTCGGCGGCAGGGTCGATCGTCAGCCGGTGATGCCCGCGCTCCTCGATCAGGTACCGGGCGAGAACGCGGACCGCCTCACTGCCCAAGCCTTCACCGTGCCGCGACGTCGTCAGGAAGATGTCGATGCTCGCGTGGCGGTACATCGGCTCGTTCTCCTCGTCGTACTGGATCGCCCCGATGATCGCGCCTTCCGCTTCGATCACGAATGTCTTCTCGTCCTGCAGGAACTCCTCGAGCTCGCCTTCTTCGAGGATCCCCCATCGCCTCTCGACCTCGGGCTCGTGCCGGATCGTGGAGACGCGATCCAGGTCGTCGAGGGTAGTGCTCCGAAGGGTCATCCGAGGTCCGGAGAGGATCACGACGGGCGGATGTTCTGGTTCAGCCGGAACACGTTGTCGGGGTCGTATGCACGCTTGAGCTCGACGAGGCGCTCGTACTTCTCAGCGCCGTAGATCCCTCGCACGACGTCGTCGCCCGACTCCACCATGTCGTTCACGTAGTGCCCCGCGGCGGTGAACGGCTTGAGCGCATCCATGGTGGAGCGTCCCCAGCCGATGTGGGCGTCATCCAGGGCCGGGTCCTCCCAGGGTGCCTCGACGCCCAGCCAGAAGGGTGCCCGTCGCCCGGTGAACGCCATGGAGTCGTCGGGGACGCGAGCGATCGCACCTCCTTGCGCCCAGAGACCAACCGAGACATCGGCGCCGGGAGGGTCCGTCATCCGCTCCAGGCTGACGTCGACGAACCCGTCGCTGAGCGCGGCGAGGAACCCTCCTTTCATATAGAAGCGCTTGCCCCACGCCATCTCCTCGTCACCCGACGATTGGACCGCGAGATAGGAACGGGTCTCGAAAGTGTCCACGGCCGGATCGAGGTCGCGCAACGGTCGCAGCACCTCGAGCGCCTCCTCCGGCGCGCCGCAGTGCGTGGCGCCCGCGTACACGACGGGCTCGCCTGCGATCTCCGGAAGGAACGGTGGATCCTCGGTCGCCACGGAGAAACCGAACGAGAGCATCACCTCGTCCGGCGCGGAGGCGAAGTACTGCAGGAAGCGGTCGGCGATCTCGTGTGCCCGCGTCCCTGGGTACGCCACCACTCCCTGGACGATCGTCGGGCCGACCTCGTGCAGGCGGAACTCGAACGAGGTGACGACGCCGAAATTCGGCCCGGCACCTCGCATGCCCCAGAAGAGGTCGGGGTGCTCGGTCTCGCTTGCGTTGAGGAGCCGACCGTCGGCGGTGACCAGTTCGACCGAGAGCAGGTTGTCGATCGTGAAGCCGAACCGGCGCTGGAGCCTGCCCATCCCGCCCCCGAGGGTGAGCCCTGCGACCCCGGTGTGGCCGACCACGCCGACCGGGCACGCGAGGCCGAAGGCCTGGGCCGCGTTGTCGAGCTCCGAGAGAAGCGCCCCGCCGTTGACCCTGGCCGTACGGCGCTCGGGATCGACGCGAACGCCCCGCATGCGGGAGAGGTCGATCACGATCCCGCCGTCGCACGTCGAGAAGCCGCCGATGCTGTGGCCGCCCGACCGAACCGCGACCACGAGATCCTGATCGCGAGCGAAACGGACGGTTCGGATCACGTCGACGACCTCGCTGCACCGCGCGACGATCGCGGGGCGACGGTCGATCATGCCGTTCCACACAACCCGAGCCGCGTCGTAGCCGGGGTTGTCCGGCAGCACGACTTCCCCGAGGAACTCATCCTTGAAGGCCGCCAGCGCTGCCCGGTTCACGCTCGATGTCTTCTCGTCCACAACCGGCAACAGGATGCCACAGGCCGTATCGCGCTTGTCGTTCCCGCCGTCAAAGTCGCAAGCTGGTCGGGAAAGGGGGACGCGAGATGAGCGTCTTCACACGGGGAGAGATCGAGTACCTGCAGGAGAGCAAGCTCGGACGCCTCGCCACCGCGGACGCCGGGTGTCAGCCGCACGTGATCCCGGTGACCTACTTCTTCAACGAGGAAGAGGACACCATCGACGTCGGCGGCCTGGACTTCGGAGCGGGCAAGAAGTGGCGAGACGTCGAAGAAAATCCGAAGGTCGCGTTCCTCGTCGACGACGTCATCGGGCCGCCGCGTCGTGCGCGGGCCGTTGAGGTACGGGGCAACGCCGAGCTCCACGAAACCGGCGGAGAGGCGATCAACCCGCGGTTCCCGAACTTCGCGCCTCAGTTCATCCGGATCCGGCCGACGAGGATCGTGAGCTGGGGGTTGGCCCAAGACGCAACAGCGGCCGCCGCGACGAAGGGCAGCATCGACCACAACGCTCGCGACGTCGGGTGATCGTGTGCGTCGTTGATTTGTCACACGACCCTTTGCCCCGCAAGAATCGACAAGTTCTCGACTATGGGGAGGGTTCGTGCGACTTCGTCGTTCGCTCGCGTTGATCATGGGACTGGTGCTCGTACTGATGGTGCAAGGCATCGGACAGTCCACCACGAAGGATCGCCACTCGGGCCGCAGCGCGCTCCGCAACACCGAGAGCGCGTTGCCGGACGGGTTCGTTCCAGCGGCGATCCGAGCGAAGCAGCTCGGCCGCTACTTCGTCGAGCTGAAAGCCGATTCGGTCGCCGACGTGCTGCTTCACCGCGGCGCTCGATCGGGTGGCGGCGCCGTGAGTGCGCCGGACCAGAAGAGCGCGGCGGCGGCGGCGCTGCGAGCCCAGGAGGGCGCGATCGCCCAGGCGAAGTCGCTCGGCGGAAGCGTCACGTTCCGCTATCGGATCCTGATCAACGCCTTCTCCGCGAGGCTCTCGGCCACCGCGGCCGCCACCCTCGCGAAGCGGGCCGACGTCCAGTCGGTGCAGCCCGTCTCGATCGTGCAGAAGGACCTCTCGACCAGCGTGCCATTCATCGGCGCTCCTCAGGTTTGGAGCACCTTCGGCGTTCGCGGCCAGGGCATGCGTGTGGCTCTCGTCGACACCGGCATCGACTACACCCACGCCTCCTTCGGGGGCGAGGGAACGGTCGCGGCGTACGAAGCGAACGACCCGACCTTCATCGAGCCCGGCACCTTCCCGACGGACAAGGTGATCGGTGGCTTCGACTTCGTCGGTGAGAACTACGACGTGTTGGACGCCGACACCTCCAACGACACGCCGAGGCCTGACTTCGATCCGTTGGACGAGGACGGGCACGGGAGTCACACCGGCAGCACCATCGCCGGCATCCGCGTGCCCGGAAACGTCGGACGGGGGGTCGCGCCACTGGCGAAGCTGTACGCGTACAAGGTGTGGGACGTCGGCAACTCGACGGACGACGTGCTCGTCGCCGCGTACGAGCGCGCGGTCGACCCCAACCAGGACGGCGACGTCAGCGACCAGGCGGACGTCCTGTCCTTCTCCGGCGGCGTCGACTACGGCACGCTGAACTCGCTCGAGGCCAAGGCCGCCCAGCGAGTCACCGACCTCGGCACCGTGTTCGTGGCCTCGGCCGGGAACTCGGGGCACCAGGCCGTCGGTGGATCGGCATACATCGTCGGCACGCCGGCCGTGGCACGTGGGGTCGTGGCGGTTGCTGCATCGATCGACGAGTTCCTGGCCACGACCCTGACGGTGAACAGCCCTACGGGCATCGTGCTCCCGGACAACGGGATATTGGTGCATCAGGACTGGTCGGGCGACTTCCCGCCCGGTGGATACACCGCCAACCTGTTCGACGGACGGGAGGTTGACGACGCGAGCACCAACCCTGCCGACCAGATGTTCTGCAGCGCCTTGCCGGCGAACTCGTTGGACGGCAAAACCGTCCTCGTCTACAAGGGAGGGACCGGAGCCGGCGACTGCGACGGATCCCTGAAGGTGTTCAACGCGCAGAACGCCGGCGCGAGCGCCGTCATCCTGGTGTCGCTCTTCGGCGGACTCCCTTTCGGCCTTGGGCCTGGGGCGTTCGGCGACCAGATCACCATCCCCGTCGTGATGGTGTCCGGCGCGGATGGCGCGGCACTCCTCGACGCCGTGAGCCCCAATTACCCGGCGACGTTCAACGAGGTCGTCGTCAACGTCACGCTGAGCGATGACCTCGTGGAGGTTCCCGGATTCGGCGACGCGATGACCGACTTCACGTCGGGGGGTCCGGCCCGGCTTACGAGCGACCTCAAGCCCGACATCTCGGCGCCCGGTTTCAACATCGCCGCCGCCGCAGTGGGAACGGGCAACGAGTCGATCGAGCTGTCCGGGACCTCGATGGCGGCGCCGCACGTGTCCGGCGTGGCCGTGTTGCTCCGGCAGCTTCATCCGAGTTGGACGCCGGCCCAGATCAAGGGCGTCCTGATGAACCAGGCCAAGCGGAGCATGAAGAACAACGATCTCACGACCCCGGTCTCCGCCACGGTTATGGGATCCGGCCGTGTGGATGCATTCCAGTCCGCCCGCGCCAAGTCGGTGGCCTGGCCGGGGAGCCTGTCGTACGGGTTCGCTCCGACGCCGACCAGCTGGTTTGCGGTCCGGAGCTTCCGGGTCAAGAACTTCGACGATCACTCGCACGGATACACGGTGACCGCGGCCGACCGCGCCTCGGATTACGACCCGGCGATGACGAGCCTGGCCGTCTCCTTGGACGGCAGCTCGTTCAGCGCCAGCAAGTCGTTCACCCTGAGCGGCAGTCATCAGCGGAAGGTTTGGGTCCGGCTGACGCTGAACCCCGATCTGATCTCCGAGGCCGAGCAGGAGTACGGCTGGTACTACATCCAGGGGAACATGGATGGAACCGTCAAGGTGAGCCAGAGCGGAGCCCCGAGCGACGCCCTGCGGTTGCCGTGGCACGTGGTCCCGCTCGCGACGTCGGACAACGGACTGCTCTCGACGGATCCGCTCGATCTCACGGGAGGCGCGGGCACGCTCGAGCTGACCGAGGGAGCGGCCGCCGGCACGTCCTATGCCGACCTGTATCAGCTCGGAGAAACCGATCCACCCGAAAGCCGAGGCGAGGAAGACATCGTCGCGGTGGGCGCCCGGTCGTTCACCGGTGGCACGATCGACGGGACGGCCGAGGGGCTGCCGCCGGGCAACGACGCGTTCGCCGGCATCGACTGGCTGATGTTCCTCACGAGCGACAGCGAGCCGACCGAACCGGTCGAGATCGGCGTGCAGACCTGGGGCGTGCACAACGTCACGGAGACGCTCGAGGTCGACGTCCTGATCGACGCGGGAGCCGACGGCGTGTTCGCGGACGACACTCTCCAGGCTGACTACCTGGCCGTGAAGCTCCCGTCATCGGGAGGTGAGGTCTGCCTCTACGACCTCTCCGTCGGCACCGACGATTGCGCCGCGCTGTACTTCGCGGACTCTGCGACTCGGCCGGTGTGTTCGACAACACCAGCGGGACGTGGAGCCTGGTCTTCGACGCGGCCGACCCGGCCCTGGTGATCGATCCGCTCGTCTGCAAGGGGTTCTGGGGCGGCGGAAACTGTGACGCCACCACGCCGATCGACGTGAGCGTCGGTTCGGCCGCGGGGGGAGACGACCCGTCGATCCTGGTGCTGTTCCCGAACGACCGGCCGCACCGCACGGCCACCGTCGTGGGAACGACCACGTAAAAGGGGTTCAGCGGCGGCCCGGGAACGGCCTTCGGCCGTTCCCGGGCCCCACCCGTCTTGAGGCTGGGCCGACCCAGCCTCAGAACATCGTGTTGTCGTTCTCGCCGACTCAGGAACGGGCTGCAGGACATCCGAGTGCTCGACGATCTTGCCGTCCTCCAGGCGGAGGATGTCGACCGCCGCCGTTCCCCTGTCCTCCGGGCGAAGTCGTGATCAACCGTGCGTGACAACGAGGTCGCCCTCGGCGATGGTTCGCTTGATCTCGACGTGCAGCTGCCGGTAATCACCCCGCTATCCGTGCACGGATCCGATGAACGCCTCCGGGCCGTTCGCCGCCTGTGGATCGTGCTGGATGTAGCGGTCCCCCAGGTACTTCGCGACCGCCTCCGCCGGGTTGCCCTCCTTGAACGCGAACCCGTAGTAGGCGCGGACGGTGTCCGAGTTCGTCTTCGGATCACCCATCGTGGCTCCTCCTCATCGAATGAGCGGGGTGTTGGGTCGACCCTCGCCCGGCGACGGGCTCATTCCCGACATGGGACATCTGAGGCAGGCAGCTACTTCGCGCGCATCCGATTGTTGCGTGGTTGGTGTTCGACCTCTGCCAGGCCGAGGACCTCGAGAACCGGAGGCACATAGTTCCCGAAGCGACCTCGCAGCCCCTTCTTCAACCCGTACCACCCTCCGACAGGGTTGTCGGCCGAGCGGGCCCACGCCTCGACGGTGCCCTCCGTGGCCGGCTTCTGCTCGTCGGCGTTGCCCAGCGGCACCCAATCGCCGTTCGCCTCAGCATCTCGTGCAGATCCTCGATCGCCCGGAGGTGATACCGCAGCTCGGTCTTGCCGACCCGGCAGACGAGCGCCGGCGGATCGGCGTCGGGGTCCCGATGCATCTCGAATTCCGACTGCCCACTCGGCGTTGCAGAACCCATGGATCCTCCGGCGTGCCTTTCCCCTTCGCCATGACCGCTCCTCTCCCGAGACCACACGGGTGAGGAATCTTGGCACGAAAGCCCACTCATCGTGATCCGAGGGCGAGCGGGAGCCGGGCCACCGAAGCCATAATCGGGGAGTGGAGGACCGGAGAACGTCGGTCGCGCGGGCGGTGCTCGCGTTCGCGATCACGGGGTTGGTCGTACTCGTCCTCGTGGGGATCGCGGGCGTGTTCGTCATGCGCCGACTCGGCACCGAGGAAGCCCTGCGTCAAGCCGAACGCATCGTGCTCGTGGCGGGACGAGGGGTGGTCGAGCCCCGGCTCACCGATGGGATCGTGAGGGGCGATTCCTCCAGTCTCCTCACGATCGACGAAGTCGTGAGCGGGAGCCTCCTTCGAGGTCCCATCGCACGCGTGACCATCCGGGATCCAGGCGGCAGGATCCTGTACGCCGATAACCCCGCGCTGATCGGCTCGACGTTCGGGCTCGGCGCATCCGAGCGGGAGGCGATCCGCACAGGTGACGCTGTCACCAGCGACGGCACTGCCGACGAGCTGGAGAGCCGCTTCGAAGATGACCTCGGCCCGCTCCTCGATGTCTCACTTCCGGTGAGCACCCCGGCGGGTCGACCCCTGCTCTTCCAGGCGTACATCCCCCTGGATTCGGTGACCGCCAGCGCGGAGCAGCTGTGGAGAGCGTTCCTGCCCGTCCTGGCTGGGGCCCTGCTCGCCCTCGCGTTGGTCCAGATACCGCTCGCCCTCCGGCTCGCGCGACAGGTGCGGGCGTCGCAGCAGGAGCGGGAGCTCTTACTGCGACGCGCCATCGAATCCTCGGATCTCGAGCGCAGGCGCATCGCCAGCGATCTCCACGATGGACCCGTCCAGCAGCTCGCCGGGCTCTCGATGTCGCTCGCGGCCGCTGCCGGATCCGTTGGGCCGACGGATCCGTCGGCCGGACCCCTTCGCGAGGCTGCTTCGGCGATGCGCCGGAGCGTCCGCGTGCTCCGCTCGGCGCTTATGGGCATCTATCCGGCCAACGTGCAACGTGCGGGTCTTGGGACTGCGCTCGCCGACCTCGCCGCTCCCCTGACCGAGCAGGGGATCACAGCGGACGTCGACGTGCCGCCCGACCTTGACCTCCCGCCGGAGGTTGAGTCGCTCCTGTTCCGTGCCTCGCGGGAGGCGTTCCGGAACGTGGAGCGGCACGCCCAGGCGGATCGGGTCAGCCTGCGGGTGAGAACGGAGAACGGTCTGGCGCTCCTCGACGTGCAGGACGACGGGATCGGCTTCTCGTCCGAGCGGAGCGAGCCCAGCCGGACGGACGGGCACATCGGCCTGCTCCTGCTACGCGACCTCGCGGTGGACGCGGGGGGGATCCTTCACGTCGACTCCGCCGAGGGACGGGGCACGAGGCTTCGGTTGGAGGTCCCGCTCCGGTGATCAGGATCGTCATAGCGGACGACCACCGGGTCGTGAGGACCGGGCTCGAGCAACTCATCGGGACGTTCGACGACGTTGAGGTCGTCGGATCGGGCATCAACGGCGAGGAGGCCGTCGACATCTGCACGGCCACCCGGCCCGACGTGGCATTGATCGACCTCGAGATGCCCGTCTTGGACGGGGTCGAAGCGACACGGCGGATCCTGAAAGCATCACCGTCGACCAGCGTCATCGTGTTCACCTCGTTCTCAGACCGGGAGCGGATCCTCCGCGCCCTCGACGCCGGCGCGATCGGATATCTGCTCAAGGACGCCGAACCTGATGAGCTCCGTCGAGCCATCCGAGCGGCGGTGCGCGGCGAAGCTCCGCTCGCCCCCAAGGCCGCGGCCGCGCTGCTCGCGGCACGATCGGGAGCAACCCACTCGCCCGAACTGACGGAGCGTGAGCGCGAGGTCCTCCAGCTCGTCGCGAGTGGTCTCGCCAATAAGCAGATCGCACGGAGGCTGAGCATCAGCGAGAAGACGGTGAAGGGACACCTCACTCATGTGTTCCAGGCCATCGGCGTCACCGATCGGACGCGGGCGGCGCTCTGGGCCGAGCGGAACGGTCTCTCGGGCGAAGCCCATGGGTAGCCGAAACAGCATGTCTGGTCGCGCGACCGAAGTCGGGTTGCACGACCGGACCTTGACCCGCACGCTTGGCTCTTCGATGGGATCTCCACGTGGTCGTCGCGCAGGGGTACGTGCCGTGTGCGTTCTAGCCATCGTCTCGCTCGTCGTCATCGTACGCCCGGCCAGCGCCATCGAAGTCGGGGCTGTTCGGCATGGAGCCTGCAGCGTGCAGAGCCATTGGAGGCTGCGTGTCGTGCGGGACGGGGGGATCCTCAGGGTGAGGCTCGCCGTCCGCGACGGTGGAGCAGGGCAACGATGGAACATCTTCATGGACCACAACGGCACGGGCTTCTTCGCCGGCTACCGGATCTCCGCTGCCGGCGGGGTCTGGGTGGTACGTCGGCGCGTCCGGAACCTCGTCGGCACCGACACGATCCGCTTCGGCGCCCACAACGTCGTCACCGGCGAGACCTGCCGCGGTCGGGCCTCTCTCTAGCGATCGAGGGTCGCACGACCAAGGTCCCCTTGCGCAGCAGACCGCCCCGCTGACACGTTCGCGGGAGGCGTCCGGATCGGACCGGAGCCACGACGGAAGGGGACGGGATGAGGAGGGGATGGCGAGCGATCAGAACGACGATCGTGGCCGCTACGGCCGTGGGCCTGTTGGCGGCGACGCCGGCGATCGCGCAGACGCGCATGGTAGCGGCCCGCGGACCGTGCAGCGGCGACAGCCACTGGCGGCTGGAGCTTGTCGAGCATCACGGGAAGATCGAAGTCGGATTCAAGGTCGTGCAGGGCATCGTCGGTGATGTGTGGCGAGTGAGGGTCGCCCACGGTCGCCGGATCATCTTCCGGGGGCAGCTGGCGACGCATGGAGACGACGGATCCTTCGCCATCCACCTCACGACCCGAGACAAGCCGGGGCCGGACTTCTTCCGGGCTCGAGCGCGGAACCTCTCGACCGAGGAGTTCTGTCTGGGCCGGGCTGTGATCTGGTGAGACCTGGCTGATCTCCTCACCCGTCGATCGGCTCCCATGGGAGTTCGTAGACGTCGAGGACCACGTCGAAGCCGTGTGCGCCGTCGCGGGGTTGAACCTCCCCCGCGACGGCGCACACCCGAGTTCGTCACGTCGAAGTAGGCCTACGCGTGAGCGGGCCGACCCTCCTGCCCGAGGCGGACTCCGTGATCAGCGTGGCGAGGCGACGTTCGCGCGTCTCTTCTTTCTTGGCCGTCATCACCCAGCGGATCGCGGCCTGACGGTACGACTTCGGCATCGCTTCGAAAGAGGCCCACACCTTCTTCTTCGCGCGGAAGCGCTTCTCGAACGTTGGATCGAGTTTCGCTTGATCGCGCTGTTCGTATGAGTAGATGCCGGACCGACCCTCCCGACGGGCCTCGAACGCCTTGAGGCCGGCGGGGCGCATCCGGCCCTCTTCCGTCAGCGCGGCGACACGCCCGATGTTCACGGCGCTCCAGATGCTGCGAGCCCGCCGTGGCGTGAAGCGGATCATGTAGCGCTCAGCGTCGATACCCTTTCGGATCCCGTCGATCCAGCCGAAACAGAGCGCCTCGTCCACCGATTCCGGCCACGTCACGCTCGCCTTGCCGGATCCCTTCTTGTAGTAGCCGACCCACAACTCGGGCTCGCTGTCGTGATGTTTCTCAAGCCAGGCCCGGAAGTCCTGCGGCCGTTCGAAGGTTGTCGGTTCCATGACGATCGAGTCTCCCATCGGCGCGCGTGCGGCCGCGCGCGAGGCGTCCTTGCGGTCGGTGGCCGCCCCTATGCTGACCGCCATGGAATGCGAGTTCTGCGGCCACCCTCTCCCCGAGGACGCACGCTTCTGCCCCAACTGCGGTACGCCCGTGTCCACGACCCTCGGGACCGAGGAGCGGAAGGTCGTCACGGTCCTGTTCGCCGACCTCGTCGACTCGACCGGCCTCGGACAGCGGCTGGATCCCGAGCGCGCCCGCGAGGTCCTGGGTGGGTTCTTCGACGCGGCGAGCGAGGAGCTGCGAGCGCTTCGCGGACACCCCGAGAAGTTCATCGGCGACGCCGTGATGGCCGTGTTCGGCCTGCCGCATGTTCACGAGGACGACGCGGTGCGCGCCGTCCGGGCAGGCCTCGCGATCCGAGACAGGATGCATCGTCTTCAGCAGTCGCTCGGCCTGGAAGAGCCGCTCGAGATCCGCGTCGGGATCGAGACCGGCGAGGCCGCTACGGGCGTCGGGCCCACCGGGCAGCTACTCGTCACCGGCCAGGTCGTGAACGCGGCGGCGCGCCTGCAGACCGCGGGCAAGCCGGGAGAGGTGCTGGTGGGCGCCACCACCTACGCGCTGACCGCAGACGCGGTCTCCTTCGGCACGAAGCAGGAGGTCGAGGCGAAGGGGTTCGCCGACCCGCTGCCGGCGTACCCGGTGGAGGCGCTCACCACCCGGTCCTCACGCCGGACGATCCCGTTCGTGGGGCGCGCGAACGAGCTGGACATCCTGCGCGGAAGCATCGCGCGGGTCAACGCCACGTCCAGTCCTCTCCTCGTCTCCATCCTCGGAGAGCCGGGCGTCGGCAAGTCCCGGCTCGCCGACGAGCTGCTGGCGGGGCTCGACTCGGACGTGACCGTCCTGCAGGGACGTGCGGATGCCTACGGCGATACCGCGACGTTCGCCCCGGTCACCGCGATCGTCCGCGAGATCGCCGGCATCGAGGACGAGATGGCACCCGACGAAGCGATGCGCCGTCTCCAGGAGGTCGTCGACGGCTGCTGCGATCCGAGCGAGGCGGAACGGGTCGCGGGACGCCTGGGCCTCACGATCGGGCTGGGGGCTCCCAAGCGCGAGGAATCCGTCTTCGTCCAGGACGTGCAAAGTGGATTCCTGAGTCTCGTCGAGGGCCTCTCCGGTCGCGGGCCCGTGGTGCTCGTGTTCGAAGACGTGCACAGGCTTCGTCCTCCCATGCTCGATCTGATCGAACGCGTGGCCGCCACGACGAGGAAGGCACCCCAACGGGCGCTCACGATCGCGCTCGGCCGGCCGGAGCTGCTGGAGGAACGTCCCTCGTGGGGATCGGGCGTCGCGAACGCCGTCACGTTGCGCCTCGATCCGCTCCCGGATGACGAGGCGCTCGAGCTGGTTCGTGAGGCGGCCGGCGGCCACGTCGGCGATGCCGAGGCCGTGGAGATCGCGGACCGGACGGGCGGCAATCCGTTCTTCATCGTCGAGACGACGGGGATGGTCCTTCGCGCTCGCCAGGACGGAGCCGCAAGTTCGGGGCGAGCGCTGCCCCCGACCGTGCAGGCGGTGGTGGCCGCGCGCCTGGACAGCCTTCGTCACCGGCTGCGCGATCTGGCCAGGCGCGCGTCCGTCTTCATCTACTCCTTCGACCTCGAGGAGCTCGCCACGGCCTCGGACGCCGACGCCGAGGACATCCGCGGCCTCGAGGACGCCGAGATCCTGGTGCGCGACGACGCTGGAAGGGCGCCGCGCTGGCGGTTCCGTCACGAGACCGTCCGCGAGGTCGCGTACGCCAGCCTGCCCAAGCGCGAGCGCCTGAGCCTCCACGAAGGGATCGCCGACGCGTTGATGGAATCGGGTCACCGCTCGTACGCCGCCGACCACCTGGAGCGCGCCGCGCAAGCCTCGATCGATCTGGATCCCGCGGACCGTCGCGTGCCGGATCGGGCGGTCGACGCGTTGATCATGGCCGGGGACCGCGCTCGCCGTCGCATGGAGAGCCTCTCGGCAGTGGAGTACTACGAGCGCGCCCTCGCGATGGCCGGGCCGGAGAGCTCATGGGAGACGCGCGAGGCCCGGGCCCTGGCGGGGATGGGAGAGGCGCACTACTGGTTGGGCGAGTATCCAGCGGCGAGCGCAGCGTTGGCGCGGGCCGTGGAGCTCGGAGAGAAGTTCGACGATGCGTGGACGCTCGCGCTCGCCCTCCGGTACCAGGGCGACATCGCGATCAACGTCGACGGGGATCTCGACAAGGCCGAGCAGCTCCTGGCCGACTCGCTCGCGGCGGCCGGAGAGCTCGATGACGCCTGGGCGATGTCCCGGTCCATGCTGTTCGCAGGCTGGGTGCCGTGGACGCGGGACGATCTCGAGGAGGCGGGCGCGATCTGGCAGCGCGCGCTCGATCTGGCGGAAGAGCACGACGACACGTGGGCGCACGTCCGGGCGCTGACCGCGCTCTCCATCAACTTCTCGCAACAGAACAACATCGAGGAGGCCGCTCGGTTGATCGAGCAAGCCGGGGAGCTGGCCGACGAGATGGGCGACCGGTTCAGCGTGGCGGTGACCGTGGTCCAGCGTGGAAGGCTCGACGAGGATCTCGGGAACTTCGAGGAAGCGATCTCGCAGTTCGACCGAGCGATCGAGATCTTCAAGGAGCTCGGCGCGCGCTGGGAGATGGCGGACGCGCTCGCGGAACGAGGGATCTCCTACCGTGATCTCGGACGGCTGGACGAAGGCGAGGAAGACCTCAGAAGTGCGATCCGGATCTCGAGCGAGCTTGGTGAACAGCAGATCGCCGGATGGTCGGGCCGCGCGCTCGACCGCCTAGCCCAGCTCCGGCTCGAGAACGCGGACGAACACGTCACTGGCGGCTGAGCTCCCCCGGCTCTTCCTCGTCTGGTTCGTCTCCTGCCACCGCGACGAGGCGTTCCACATACATCTCCCACCCCTCGCGATGGAGCTCGGCGTCCGCACGCGAGGGAAACCCGCTGTGCCTGAGGCGGAGCAGTGTTCCGTCGCCGTCCTCCCGGAGCGTGATCTCCACCGTGGTCGACCCCGGAGGCACTTCGGCACTCCCCTCCCAACCCCAGGTGAACACCACGCGCGTCGGCGACTCGACCTCGACGTACTCGCCCAGCGCGACGGTATCCGGCCCCATCCTCACGCGGTAGAGACCACCCGGCCGGGGGTCGAGATCCGCCAGCTTCCCCTGCCAGCGCGTGTACTTCTGCGCGTCCGTCAGATAGGAGAAGACCTCATCGCGAGTGGCGGCGATGTGGCGTTCGATCTCGACGACCTGTTCAGCCACGTCGGTCCCGGTGGATCGTTCGCTCGAGCGCGTCGAGGTCCTGTTCCCACATCTGCCGGAGCACCGTCCCGAGCGGACCGAGCGCCTCGGGGTCGGCCCGGTAGAAGCGCCTGGTCCCTTCGCGACGCTCCCGGACGAGGCCGGCGGTCCGCAAGACCTTGAGGTTCTGCGAGACGGCCGGCCAGCTCACGTCGAATCTCGACGCGATTTCGCCGGCAGATAGCTCACCCTCCCAGACCAAGCGGAGGATCTCGCGTCGCCGAGGGCTGCTGATCGCGTCGAGCACCGCCTGCACGCTGGGTAGTTAAGCATCTTCTTCGACTTGACGCACCCTTAAGTCTCTACTTAACTAAGAGGTCATCAACCAGCGAGGGGGAAGCGATGGGACGAGACATCTTGCTCGGGGCCGAGCTGCACGCGGACGCCCCGACGATCATCGATGCGCTCACCACGAAGGAGGGACTCTCGTCGTTCTGGACTTCCGATTCGATCGCGGAGCCGTCGATCGGCTCCGAGGCTCGGTTCGGCTTCGCGGATGCGCCAGCGCCGCTCCGCATGCGGGTGGACCGGATCGAGCCGAGCGAGGTCCACTGGACGTGCCTCGGCGACTTCCCCTTCTGGGAGGGGACGACCGTCGCGTGGTCCCTGTCGCCGGAAGAGCAGCATGGGGGAACGAAGGTCCTGTTCTGCCACGTCGGCTTCCCCGACGAACAGCCGGAGTGGGAGTTCGCCTCCATCGCGTACACGTGGTCCGGGATCCTCGGCAGGCTGAAGGTGCTCACGGAGTCGGGGAGCGCCGAGCCGTACCTCGGATAGCCTGAACGCGATCGAAGTGGCGCCGGGGCATGGTCTAGAGCAGAGAGGACTGGCCTCGCGTCGCCTTGCGTCCTCTCGATCTGCCCAGTGCCGGTTCGGCCTCGGCCGGATGCTCCACGAGGGCGACCACACGAGCCGTCATGAAGCGCCCGGTCCGCACCGCCTTGCCGCCACGGGTGACCTCGGAGACCTCCACGATGCCCCGGCCCGTGGAGACCTCGACGCGGCGTCCCGCCCGCGTCGCCTCGATCTCGTAGGTCTGGACGCCGTTGCCGATGTCCACCACGATCTCGACCCGGTCGCCCCGCATGCGACCATGATAGGCGTCGCCTCTCGTCCGATGCGCGGGAAGTCTTCCACTGATGCGGTTTCCGCGCGGCCCGTTCGCGAGAGGGCGCCCGCGCGTAGCATGGTCCGCATGGCCGTGACTTCCACGATGCTGCCCCTCAGCACGACCGCGCCCGACTTCGCGCTCGCCGACGTCGCCTCCGGTCGAACGGTGACGCTGCAGGACTTCGACGACCAGGAGGCGCTCTTGGTGATGTTCATCTGCCGGCACTGCCCCTACGTCGCGCACGTCCGTCCCGCGATCTCGGCGCTCGCCCGGGAGCACATCGGCTCCGGGCTGGGGATCGTCGCGATCAGCGCCAACGACCCGGCCACCTACCCCGAGGACGCCCCCGAGAGCCTCGCGGCAGAGGTCATCGAGGCCGGCTACACGTTCCCGTACCTCTTCGACGAGACGCAGGAGGTCGCGAAGGCGTATACGGCCGCGTGCACTCCGGACTTCTTCCTGTTCGATCGCGACCGCGCGCTCGTCTACCGAGGGCAGTTCGACTCGAGCCGTCCGGGCAACGGCGTGCCGGTCACCGGCGAAGACCTTCGGACGGCGATCGTCGCCGTGCTCGAGGGGCGGCCGGTCTCGAAGGATCAGCGTCCGAGCGTCGGCTGCAGCATCAAATGGCGTCCCGGCAGCGAGCCTCGATAAGAGCCGAGCGTTCCCACGGGATGCGGCGCTCAGCCCAGCGCTTGCCATCCGCTTGCGCTTGCGTTTCCCTTGCGGTAACCTGGGCGCATGGCAGTCGCCACGATCGAGCTGCCCTCGGACCTCGTCCGTGAGGTGGAGCGCGCGCTGCCGAGAGCTCTCCGTGGGGAGGCGGCGGCGGCGCGCCGCTACGCGAAAGCGTGGCGTGGGCTCGTTCGGGCTCTGCTCGCCTCCCACGACGCGGGCGCGGCCGCCGCCGACGTGCTGGATCTCGTCGCCCTCACGGCACCCTTCCATCCGGATGGACCGATCAACGCGCTGGTGTCGGCGGCGGCGGGCATCATCACCGGTATGCGCCCCTCCGCGGTCTCGTCGCTCCCGGCCCCCTTGCCGGCGCCGCTCGAGTACGAGCGATTCACCGTCGCGGTCCTGCACGAGTTGTCCGGACCGGGTGCGGATCTCCCGCGGCTCATGGCCGCCTGGCAGCTCTCCATCTCCGACGTCGCCCGGCTCTTCGGCGTCACGCGACAGGCGGTGCAACAGTGGCTCGACGAGGGGGTTCCGGGGGCTCGGCAGCCCAAGCTTCTGCTGATCCTTCGGATCGGGGACCTGCTCGAACGGAACCTCGACCTTCCCCGGATCCCGGCTGTCGTTCGCTCCGAGGCGGGGGCGTACGGAGGACGGTCGATGCTCCGGATGATCGCCGACGACCGACACGACGAGCTGCTCGATTCGGTCGAGCGCTCCTTCGACTGGGCGAGCACCGCGTAGCGTGCGGTTCCGCCACGTCACGCGGTCCGGCCGTTTCGTCCGCGTCGCCGACCCGGACTGGCGGCGGCCGCTGGACTCGAGCTTCGCGGCGGTGCGTGGGGGCAGATGGAATCCACCAGGGTCGTTCCCCGTCCTCTATCTCTGTGCGAGCCCGACGGTCGCGCGCGACGTCGTCCTGGGACGTTTCGCGGGACTGCCCTACGGGCTGCTCGACTTCCGCTCCGGTCGGCGCCCCGTGCTGATCGAGACGGAGGTGCCCTCGCATCGGGCCGCCGACGTGGTCACGGACGCCGGATGCCGGGCCGCCTCGCTCCCTGTGAGCTACCCCTACGACGCACGCGGCCGGAAGATCGGCTGGGTGCGAACCCAGCCGATCGGCAGGGCCGCGTGGGAACAGGGAGAACGGTCGATCGCCTGCCGCAGCGCGGCCATGCCGCAGGGCGGAGACGGCGAGGAGTTGGCCTGGTTCGTCCGAGAACGAGCCGACCGCCTCGCCGTCTCCGCCCGGCGCTCCTTCGATGAATGGTTCTAGCGAGATCTCCGGAGGGCCTTGATCAGGTCCCACTTGCCCATCCGGGACCGGCCCGGGATGCCCTCCGTCCTGGTTCACGACCACACCGATGTACTTCCCTCCGGTACGTGGCGGTTCGCGTGCCCTTGGACCGACGTCGTCGTGGGCTGACGTCAGGTACCGGAGGTCCCTACTCCATCCGCATCCCGGATATCGTCCGGGCATGCGCTTCGCGCCGACGGACGTGGGGTTCATCGGGGACCCGTATCGCGACTACGAGGAGCTCAGACGTTCCGCGCCGGTCGTCTACGACGAGGCGACCGACCACTGGCTGATCTCTCGGTACCGAGACGTCGACGCACTCTTGCGGGATCGCCGGTTCGGTCGCACGTACCTCCACATGGCGACCCACGACGAGATGGGCCGGCCGACGCCGCCGGAGTGGCACGCGCCGTTCTGGGATCTGATCAACGCCGGGATCCTCGACATGGAGCCGCCCGACCACACACGCGTGCGCAAGCTCGTCTCCAAGGCCTTCACCCCGAAGTTCGTCGAAGCGCTTCGCCCTCGCGTGCAGGCGATCTTCGACGGGCTGGTCGACGAGGTCGCGGGCGCGGGGGAGTTCGACATGCTGCCGATGCTGGCCGAACCGCTGCCGGTCATCGTGATCGCCGACATGCTCGGCGTCCCCGCGGCCGATCACCACCTGCTCCGGCCGTGGTCCGCGGACATCGTGAAGATGTATGAACTCAAACCGCCGGTGTCGGCCCAGCAGGACGCGGTCCGGGCGAGCGTCGAGTTCTCCGAGTACCTCCGCGTGTTGGCGCGGGAACGGCGGTCGGACCCCGGCGAGGACCTGATCTCGGCGCTCGTCCACGTCGTCGACGAAGGCGAGCACCTCACCGAGGACGAACTCGTCGGCACGTGTGTCCTGCTTCTGAACGCGGGCCACGAGGCGACGGTGAATTCCACCCTGCTGGGCTGGTGGGCACTCTTCCGGCGTCCGGACAGGTTGAAGGAGCTCCGTGCCGACTTTTCGCCCCTCGCGACCTCGATCGAGGAGCTGTTGCGGTTCCAGACCTCGCTCCCGATGTTCGAGCGTTGGGTCTTGGAACCGTTCGAGCTCTATGGGATCGCGATCCCGAAGGGCGCCGAGCTCGGGCTGCTGTTGGATTCCGCGAACCGCGACCCGGACGTCTTCGAGGATCCGGACGAGCTCCGACTGGATCGGAAACCGAACCCGCACCTCACCTTCGGTGCGGGGATCCACTTCTGCCTGGGGGCGCCGCTCGGTCGGATGGAGCTGCAGATCTCGTTCCGGACACTGCTGGAGCGCTTCCCCGACATGGAGCTGGTCGAAGAGCCGAGGTATAAGCCGAACTTCATCATCCGGGGGCTAGAAGGTCTCCGGGTCGCGACGAAGGCCTCGAGGGGCCGAAACGAGGGGGGAACGTGACGGAGGACAGGTACGAACGGGGCAGGCAGCGGTTCCTCGAGGTCCACGACGCGAAGGCTCTCGCGACCGTGGAGGGCCTCGGGGACCTCGGACGCGCGATCGTGTTGTTCGCCTACGGCGACGTCTACTCGAGACCGGGGCTCACGCTGCGCGATCGCGAGATCGCGGCCGTCGCCGCGTTGGTGGCGACCGGACGCTCCTCGCAGATCCCGCAGCACCTCCGCGCCTCGCTGAAGGCTGGCCTCACACCGGACGAGCTGCGCGAGATCATCCTGCAGACGGCGACGATCGCGGGCTTCCCGCCGGCGATGAATGCGATGTCGACGCTGAAGAGCGTGTTGGGCTCCGAGTCGTAGCCCTGTAGGTCCCGCCTGCTAGTCGGGGCGAGCCGGCATGAGGTGCTCCGCAGGGAGATGGATCCGCTCGTATTCGAGAACCCTTCCCCAGGGAACGTAGATCTTCCTCACGTGGATGGTGGCGGCCTCGACGTTCACGGCCTCGACCACGAGGAAGTCCACCGTCCACGGCCCCGGATCGAACCGATCGGCGCGGATCCGCAACGTCTCACCAGCCTCGGAGCCGTCGTCGAGCCAGACCCGGACCTCCGCGTGCGCCGACAACTCTGGCTCTCCGAGCGGCTGCGAGACGTCCCGGACGTAGCGGACCACGCGATGCCACGGGATGATGGTCGTGCCGTTCAACGTGAGCCCGCGCTCGGTGGCCTCGAAAGCGTCGGTCGGCACGTCCTTCACCACGATGCGTCCTCCCGGATCCACGAGATGGACGCGATACACGTGACCTTCGCCGGCGCTCATGACAGGTCGAGCCTATCCCCCGGATGGATGGCGAGACATCGGCCGGAAGACCGAGGTCGGATGGCGCCAGGGTCAGTTCGTGGTCTCGTCGAGCCGGTAGACGGTGTCGGAGAGGAAGTCCACCGTCCACAGGTTGCCGGCGGCCGGGATGGGGCCGAAGCCGATGAGGTCACGCTGACCGACGACCTCCCCGCTCACGGCGTCCAGCTGGTAGATCGTTCCGTTGTTGCTCGACACCCAGTACGAGTCGCCGATCACGATGCCGCCGAACAAGGAGCCGTCGACGGGCAGACGGTCCCGGACCTTGCGGGTTCGAAGGTCGACCCGAAGAACGTTCCCCTCGAAGGAGCTGGAGACCCAGAGGAAGTGCCCGCCGATCGCCAGCCCCTCCGGCTCGAAGGAATCGAGCTTGATCCGCTCCACGATCGAGTGGCTCCTCGGGTCGATCCGGACGAGCTCGCTCCTGCCCGACACCGTCCACATCTGGTCGCCGTCGACCGCCAGGCCGCTGAGCGGGCCCTCGATGTCGACCCGGGCAACGACCCGCCCTGAGCGGGGGTCGATCTGGATCACCTGCGTGGCCGCCGGCGCCATCCCCCACAGCCCCGACGGGGTCGACGTGACGCCGAAGACGCCGCCGGGGACGCGCATCCGGTCGATCACCTCGCCCCGCTCCGGGTCGAAGGTGACGAGGGTGTGCTGGGTCTCGATCCACAGCGTGCCGTCGCGCTCGACGATCCCGCACGGGCCTCCGGGCATCCGATACGTGTGGATCACTTCGTTCGTCGCCGGATCGACCTCGTTGAGCTCGTTGCCGTCGAACGCGGTGATCCAGATGTGGCCCCCCGCTTCCGCGAGGGAGCACGGGCTCCCGTTCACGGCGATCTCCGCGAGGACGCCTTCGGCGAGCTCGGGGGTCGGAGATGCGGTGATCGCCGGCGAGGGCGGTGACGGGAACTCGCCGATCACGTCTCCGGAGCAGGTAGCGAGGACGCCCGCGAAGAGGGGGAAGGCAAGGAACCGCAACGGTCCTTTGCGCCGTAACAGCACGTTGCTCACGTCCTCAGTACGTCGAGAAGCCGGAAGAGGGCTCTTCCGGCATCAGGTCTATGCTCGAAGGGTGACTCTCTACCGATTCCAAGAGCCGATCCCGATGCTCACGGCACCGGTCCTCATCGCGGCGTTCGACGGCTGGATCGACGCGGCGGGCGCGGCCACCGCGTGCGCGAACCACGTGGGCGAGGGCGGCCGTGTGGTGGCGTCGTTCGACGTGGATTCGTTGAACGATTACCGAGCCAGACGGCCGGTCCTCGATGTCGTGGACGGCGTGCTCGCGCGGATGCAGTGGCCGGACATCGTGCTTCGACACGTCGAGATCGGCGGACGGGACATCCTCGTCCTGGTCGGTCCCGAGCCCGACTACAAGTGGAAGCAGCTCGGCGACGACGTGCTGGAGCTGGCGCGCCGGCTGGGCGTCGTCGAATGGATCAGCCTGGGTGCGATCCCCGCCGCGGTGCCCCACACGAGGCCGGTGCCGGTGCTCGCGACGGCCTCGACGGATGCATCGCTCCGCGACGGCGAGCAACAGGGCCCCGGAGGCGTCCTGCGCGTGCCGGCGGCAGCGCTCTCGGCCCTCGAGATGACCGTCGCAGCTGCGGGGATCCCGGCGATCGGCTACTACGCGCAGGTGCCGCACTACATCGGGGCCTCGGCCTACGCGCCCGCCTCGCTGGCGCTGCTCCAGTATCTGGAGCGGCGCCTCGGCGTGGTGATCCCGCTCGGGACGCTGGGCGACGATGCCGCCGCCCAGCGTCAACGGCTGGACGCGGCGATCGCCGAGGATGACGACTCGCGCGAATACCTCGAGCGTCTCGAAGCGCTCGCGAGTGAGGAACGGGTGCCCTCGGGCGACGAGATCGCCTCGGAGATCGAGCGCTACCTCAAGGAACAGACCTAGGCTTTCGGCTTCCTGGTCTTGCTCCCGGGACGCGACCGCATCGCGCCGCCGTGGGAAGCCATCCACTCATCGTGCGGCGGGACCGACTCCTTCACCACGTGGAGGAAGTAGTAGGCGCCCGAGTCACCGAGCCACTTGAAGCGCGTGCGGAGATCCTTCACGGTCGCGTCGAAGTCAGCATGCGAACGCAGGTACTTCTTGACCGAGCCGAACTCGTTCTCCATGGCGAGGAGCGTCTCGGCGTTGTCGACCGTGGCCTGGATCTTCGAACGATTCCGGACGATGCGGGCGTCCTCTACGAGCCGGTCGACGTCTGTGGGTGTGAAGGCGGCCACCTTCTCGGCGTCGAAGCCGTGGAACGCCTCGCGGAACCCGTCCCACTTCGCGGCGATGACCCGCCAGCTGATCCCGGCCTGGAACACCGCCTTCGTCATGACCTCGAGGTAGTCGCCGGCGGTCTTCGCCGTGATCTGCTCTGGCACTTCCATGCGAGCCTCCTTCCGGACGTCCCTTCATACGACGAACGGCGGCAGTCTGTCTCGACGATGGCCCGAGGATCAGCGCGCCGGGGCGCGAGCTGCTATCACGGCGACGGCTTCGTCGTAGCTCATAGCGATCGTGGCGCGATCGCGCAGTTGCCGCCACAGCTCGGTCGCGCGCCCGCCCGTGAAGTCGCGCTCCGCGATCGGAGTCGAATCGAGCAGCACGAGGGGTGTGCCGTCTTCGGCCTGTTCGAGTGCGAGCTCGAGGTTGCGAACGTTGCCCGGACCCACGGGCGGATCGCAGACCACGACGAGGTCGGCGGCGGCGGCGTGGCGAAGCCACGCCGTCGCCGCCTCCTCGTCGATCTCGGAGAAGGCGGGCACGGAGACGTGCTCGATGTCGAGGCGCTCCGCGACCTCGACATCGGTGTCGCTTCCATGGAGCACGCCCGCCACGACGTGGACGCCCCGCTCGACGAGCAGCCGCATCAGCGGCGCACCGCGACCGGCCCCACCCACGACCAACGCCCGCAGACCGGTGGGAACGATCGCCTGATCGGGAGGGCCGAGGACCACGGCGGGTCGTCCCGTCGCGGCGCTCGCCTCAACGTCCGCATTGACCCCGTAGACGGTCCGAAGCAGCGAGCGGGTCACGACCTCCTCCGGCTGGCCGTCGGCGACGATCTCCCCGGCGGCCATCGCCACGAGACGGTCCGACAGAGCCGCCGCGAGCGTCAGATCGTGGAGGACCGCGACGACTGCGACGTGATGCTCGTCGGCGAGGCGCCGGATCACCTGATGGAGCTCCACGACGTGCCGGATGTCGAGGTGCGTCGTGGGCTCGTCCAGGAGGAGGACGGGCGCGTCCTGCGCGAGCGCCTGCGCCAGCACGGCTCGGCGCCGCTCCCCTCCCGAGAGCTCGTCCATCGGCCGGTCGGCCAGGTGCTGGACGCCCACCGCCTCCATCGCCTCCCGGGCCTTCGCCCAGTCCTCGGGACCGCCTCCCGTCCACCGCGAGAGGTACGGTGCGCGGCCCATCAGCACGAACTCCAGGACGTCGAACGGGAACGCCGGGATCACGTCCTGCGGCACGACCGCCACGTGACGTGCGGCCTCCTTCGAGGACATCGCGTATGGATCGCGCCCGGCGACGCGGATCGAGCCGGCCGACGGCTTCAGCGCCCTCGACGCGACGCGCACCAACGTCGTCTTGCCGCACCCGTTCGGCCCGACGAGGCCGACGACTTCTCCGGGGCGCACCGCGATCGACACTCCCTTGAGCACATCGGCCGCCCCGTAGCCGGCGCGAACTCCCTCGAACGCGAGAGCGGGTTCAGGCGACACCGACGGCCCTCCCACGCTCGCGCCGGAGGAGCCACAGGAAGAAGGGCGC
>CAJDUF010000004.1_pt1 | contig 25319 bp, 28 predicted proteins | sample 7390091 | NCBI WGS metagenome assembly CAJDUF01 (sample SAMEA7055670, study PRJEB34461) | soil metagenome | biome: terrestrial ecosystem; feature: Peninsula; material: soil | place: Antarctica | collected 2016 | reverse complement strand
CTTCGGTCTGGCGATCTGTTGCATCGCCATCACAGGGCCGTCACGAACGGGAACGATCGACCGGGCGAGTGGATCACCGTCCCGCACGCGGTTGTCCGGCAACGGCCAACGTGGCGGGTCCGTCTCGCATCGCCTCAGCTGGAGGCGCCGGCGTCCGGAGGATCGGCCGCGCGTCGCCTCGGTGGCAGCTCGTTCGTGGCTGACTCCGTGGCTCGCGTCTCGATCTGCCCCACGACAGCGGACCGCAAGGCGTCGGAACTGCTGCTGGCGCATCGCGGGAGCGGGAGGTAGCCGCAACTCGTTCACTGCTCTGCCAGAGACCGCGACTCGAACCCGAGCCGCGGTCTCTTCCTTTTCTGGCGGTTCGTATGACGGGCTGTCGATCCTCCCCATCCGAGGCGTGCGCGAGAGAGCTCACCTTTCGGGAGCGGCTGCCGATGACGTCGGGGATGGACTCCCTCGCTCCCGTGCAGCTGCTCGATCACATCGAGCGGCGCCTGACCGTCTACAAGGCGGCCGGCGCCCTCCTCCTGATCGCCGTGTGGGGCTGGTTCGCGCTCGTGAAGAACGACCAGACCCTGATCTTCGTGTACCTCAACATCGCCGTCCACGAGAGCGGGCACGTGCTGTTCCGTCCGTTCGGCGAGCTCACGATGCTGATCATGGGATCGGGGTTCGAGGTGCTCTTCCCGTTCGCGGTGGGCGTGGTGTTCCTGATCCGCAAGCGTGACCTCGTGTCGACCGCGGTCAGTTGGGGGTGGTCGGCCAGCGCTCTCGCCAGCGCGGCCACCTATATCGCGGACGCCGACGACGGACGGCTCGCTCTCCTCGGCGCGACGGGGCCGGATACTGCCGGCGACTGGGAGCGGATCCTCGGCGAGCGGTTCTTCGACAAGGTGTACCTGGCCGACTCGATCGCCGGCACGGTGCGGACCGTCGGTTACGTGCTCTGGTTCGTGGCGCTGGGACTGGCCGCATGGGTGATCGTCAGGGATCGGCTGCAGGAAGGAGCCGCAGTCGCGGCCTCCCGGCCAAGAGCAACCGCGACACCGAGCTCACCCCTTCCCGTGTTGGATGACGAACAGATGTGGCGGTAGCGGGTCCGTACCAGGCCCCTCCCGAGTTGGAGTACGATGCTCCGGCGTCGGACCGAGGGAGCGCTCCATGGCTGGAAGCACCGTCATGACCGAATGGCTGAAGCAGGTACCGCTGTTCTCCGCGTGCTCGACCCGCGAGCTGCGCGCGATCGCCGGGGTGGTGAAGGAAGTCGACCACCCCCAGGGCACCGTGATCGCCACGGAGGGCGACCCGGGTGTCGGCCTCTTCGTGATCGTCGACGGGGAGGCGGAGGTCACCATCGGGGGCAAGCGCATGGCGATCCTTCGCCGCGGTGATTTCTTCGGAGAGATCGCGCTCTTGGACGGTGGACCCCGGTCGGCGACGGTGACAGCCCGATCCGACATGCGCCTCCTCGGCCTCACCGAATGGGTGTTCCGAGGGCTGCTCCAGGAGCATCCCTCGATCGCCGTGAAGACCCTCGAGTCGATGGCCGGCCGGCTCCGCGACGCCACGCAGGCCGCGACCGCGTAGGCCGCGCCGGCCGATGCCGGTCCTCACGCGCCCGGACGGCGTCCGCCTGTACTACGAGCTCCACGGACCGGAGGATGCCCCGCTGCTGATCCTCCTCGAAGGCATGGGCGGCGATATCCCCGGCTGGCGCCGCAACATCCCCGTGCTCGCCCGCGAGCTCCGGGTGATCGCCTACGACTTCCGGGGCAACGGGAACAGCGACGAGCCGCCGGGTCCGGCCACGATGGGGACGTTCGTCGACGACACCCTCGCGCTGCTCGACGAGCTGGGGGTCGAGCGAGCGCACGTCTACGGTCAGTCCTTCGGCGGGATGGTGGCGCAGGAGATGGCGCTCACGAAGCCAGAACGGGTTCGCACGCTGATCCTCGGTTGCACCCACGCGGGTCCGCGACATGCCGTCCGGGCGAAGGGTTCGAAGGTGCCGAAGGGGGAGCCGTGGCGATCGATGTATTCCCCGGGGTTCCCCGACCGCCATCCCGAGCACGTGGCGGAGGACCTCCGGATCGGGGCGGCGCAGCCGAAACATCCGGAGGGCGGACGGAGACAATGGGAGGCGATGCAGGGCTTCGACAGCTTCGAGCGCCTCCCGGGCATGGACGTCCCGACCCTCGTGCTGCAGGGGACCGAGGACCTCGCCGTCTCGCCCGAGAACGCGAGGATGCTCGCCGAGCGCATCCCGGGCGCCGAGCTCGTCCTCCTCGAGGGCGCCGGGCACCTGTACCACTCGGAGCAGGCCCTGGCGGCTGATGCCGCCGTTCTTGACTTCGTCCGGAGGTACGAACGTGCCTGACGCACCCGAGGAGATAGTCCGGCTGGCGGAGGAGCGCGCGGCCGCGCGCGGATCCAGGGATTTCGCGGCCGCCGACACCCTGCGTGATCGGATCGCCGAGGCGGGCTGGACGGTCGTCGACGAACCCGGCGGGTACCGGCTGGAGCGCACGAGCGAGGAGGCGGAGCCGCGGGTCCGGTGGCGAGCGAGCGATGTCCCCTCCGTCCTCGAGGACGAACCCGACATGGATGTGACCGTCCAGTGGCTCTGCGAGGGCTGGCCCGAGGACATCGAACGGGCGATCGCCGGTTTCCGTGCGAACGAAGGAGGCAGATCCGTTCAGTACGTGATCGCCGACGCCACCGATCGCGAGCCCTCTGCGTGGGGTGATGGCGTCGAGGTCGTCTGGCTCGTGGAAGGGACCGGGTGGGGGGCTGCCCGGAACGCGGGCCTCAAGCGCACCCGCGGCCGCACCGTGCTGGTGATGGATGGGTCGGTGGAACCGACGGGCGACGTGTTCGGCCCGCTCGAGTCGGCACTCACGGATACCGGGGTGGGCATCTGCGGCCCCTTCGGCATCGTGACCCACGACCTCCGGCAGTTCGACGAGGCAGGCGGTGGCGACGTCGACGCGATCGAGGGCTACCTGATGGCGTTCCGGCGAGAGACGCTGCTCGCGGCGGGTCTCTTCGACGAGAAGTTCAGGTGGTACCGCACTGCCGACATCGAGTACTCGTTCCGGGTGAGAGACCTCGACGGGCGTGCGACGGTGGTGGACCTTCCCGTCACGAAGCACGAGCACCGGATGTGGTTCAACACCGAGCCGGAGGATCGAGCGAGATGGTCGAAGAAGAACTTCTACCGGTTCCTCGACAGGTTCAGAGACCGCTGGGACCTGCTCGTGGATCCGCTACCCGAGGATGAGCGACGACACCACCACGACCACGACCACGACGAGTGAAGCCCGCTAGTCGGTGGCGGGCATCGGCGGCGCGGGAGGCATCGCGACGGCGCGCGACACGACGGTCGGTTCGGCCGGCGCCTTTTCTCCGTCGCTTGAGGGCTCGGACCTCGGCGTCGGCCTGATCGTCGCCGGGTCCGGGATCTCCTTGCTGCCCTCCGCGTATGCCTTCAGCTCGTCGCCGTCGATCACCTCGGTGGCGATCAACAGCGCCGACAAGCGGTTCAGCAGTTCGCGGTTGTTCTCGAGGATCCGCTCGGCGCGCACGTGCCCTTCGTCCAGCAGTCGCCGGACCTCCTTGTCGATCAGCTCCGCGGTATGCGCGCTCACCTTCGGCATCGCGCCCGGCATCCACGCGTTCGGATCGTCCCGGCCGAGCGAGATGGGTCCCACCGCGTCGCTCATCCCGAACTGCGACACCATCGCTCGGGCGAGGTCGGTGGCCTTCTCGAGGTCGTTCTGGGCCCCGGTCGAGATGACGCCATCGAAGTACAGCTCCTCGGCGGCTTGGCCGCCCATCGCGAACGCGATCTGATCCTTGAGCTGTGGCTCCGTCACCACGTAGCGGTCCTCCAACGGCCGCGTCATCGTGATGCCGAGAGCCGCGGCGCCCCGCGGGATGATCGTGACCCGGTGCAGGGGGTCGATCTCGGGGCAGTTGAGCGCGACGAGTGCGTGCCCCATCTCGTGGACGGCGACCCGCTCCTTCTGGCTGTCGGAGACCACGCGCGACTTCCGTTCGAGGCCGGCCGTCGCGCGGTCGATGGCCTCCTCGAGCTCCTCCATCGTCACCGAGTTCTTCTCCCGGCGAGCGGCGAGCAGCGCGGCCTCGTTCACCACGTTCTCGAGGTCCGCGCCGGTGAATCCGGGCGTTCTGGCCGCGATCGTCTTCAGATCGACGCTGGGGTCGAGTGCCACACCCCGCGAGTGGACCCGAAGGATCTCCTCACGTCCGTTCAGGTCCGGCAGGTCGACGACGACCTGTCGGTCGAACCGCCCCGGGCGGATCAGCGCCGGGTCCAGCACGTCCGGGCGGTTGGTCGCAGCCATGATGATCACGCCCTTGGAGGCGTCGAAGCCGTCCATCTCGACGAGGAGCTGATTCAGCGTCTGCTCCCGCTCGTCGTGCCCGCCGAAGCTTCCGCTCATCGGCCCCGCGCGGCCCTTCCCGATCGTGTCGATCTCATCGAGGAAGACCAGCGTCGGCGCCTTCTCCTTTGCCTGCTGGAACAGCTCGCGCACTCGGGCCGCGCCCAGACCCACGAACATCTCGACGAACTCAGATCCCGACATGAAGAAGAACGGGACGTTGGCCTCGCCGGCCACGGCGCGTGCCAGCAGCGTCTTCCCGCAGCCCGGAGGGCCGAGCAGGAGCACGCCCTTGGGGATCCGGCCGCCGAGCCGTTGGTACTTCTTCGGGTTCTTCAGGAAGTCGACGATCTCGCGGAGTTCTTCCTTCGCCTCGTCGACGCCCGCGACGTCGGCGAAGGTCGTCTTCATCTCCTTCCGGTCGTAGATCTTCACCTTGTTGCGCCCGAGGTTGAGCGCGGAGGTCGCGCCGCCGCCGATCCGCCGGAAGAGGAAGTAGTAGAGACCGCCGAACAGGGCTATGAACAGGACGGTCTGCACGATGAAACCGGCGAACGCGTTCGGTTGCGACCCGGTCACCTTGTATCCCTGCGCGGAGAGCTGGTCGACCAAAGCGGTGGGATCGTAGCCCGGAGGGATGATCGCGAGCCAAGTCTTGGGCCCGTCTTTCGTGCTGACCACGCCCTGGACGGTGGTGGTCGTGATCGTGACGTCCTCGTTCTTCACGAGTTCGCCGTTGTCGACGGCGGCCTTGAACTGCGAGAAAGGCACTGGTTCGACCGCTGATTGAGTGAGAAACCTGTTGAACAGGAGCAATGCCCCGGCCACCACGAGCACGACCACCAAAGCCGACCGCGGTCTCGGCTGGGGTGATCCGGGCGTCGCGCGGCGTCCTAAGGGATTCTTGTCTTGCTCGGGCATGGCCCAATCTTCCCACCGCCTTGTAGTTGTGACGACCGACAGGCCGCGACCGGGCCGACCAGGGATACTGGGGGCTCTATGGCGAACGCGAGCAGCGCGCCGGCGCCGGCGGAACAAGACCTCCCGGAGCGGTTCGATCGGGACGTCCTGCCCTTGTTGCCCAGCCTGTACGGGGCGGCCCTCCGGATGACGAGGAACCCCGCCGACGCGGAGGATCTGCTTCAAGAGACGACGCTTCGGGCCTATCGCGGGTTCGCGTCGTTCCAGGAGGGAACGAACCTCAAAGCCTGGCTGTACCGGATCCTCACGAACTCGTTCATCAACACGTACCGGAAGAAGCAGCGGGAGCCGAAGACGGTCGACGGCCCCGAGGACCTCGACGAATGGTTCCTGTACGACCGGTTGGGGGCCCAGACCGTCGCGCGCTCGGCCGAAGAGGACGTGCTGCAGAACATCCCCGACGCGGACGTGAAGGACGCGCTGGAGTCGATCCCCGAGAACTTCAGGATGGCCGTCTTGCTGGCTGATGTGGAAGGCTTCTCCTACAAGGAGATCGCAGAGATCACCGGCGTCCCGATCGGAACGGTGATGTCTCGGCTCCACAGGGGAAGGAAAGCCCTGGAGAAGGCGTTGTACGGCGTAGCCAAGGAGCGAGGACTCCTCGATGGGTGACATGGGATGTCGAGAGACACGGCGCGAGCTCGAGCGCTACGTCGACGGTGAGTGCCTCCAGGCGCTCACCGTCGAGGTGGAGTCGCATCTCGCGGGGTGCAGCGATTGTCACGACCACGCCGAGTTCAAGCGACACATGAAGCTTCTGATCGCCACCAAGTGTGGTGGCGAGCCCCTCCCGGAGGGGCTGGCGGAGCGGATCCGCGCGCGGATCCGCTCCGCCAGCCCCTAGCGGGGTCCCCGGCGCCCCGTTAGCATCCGTCCGGCATGCGTGACCCGTCGGAGCTTGGAACCGTCCTCGGCGTCTGGGCCCATCCGGACGACGACATCTACCTTTCCGCAGGCCTTATGGCCGCGGCAGTTGATGGAGGCCAGCGGGTCGTCGACGTGACGGCGACCCACGGCGAAGGCGGTTCCATGGACGAGGAGAGATGGCCGCCGGACGCGATGGGCGAGGTCCGAACCAAGGAGCTCCTGCGGAGTCTGGACGTGCTCGGGGTGAAGGAGCACCACTTCCTCGAGGGACCGGTCGATATCGACATGGATATCGGGCTGGATCCAGCCGGGGCCGAGCAGGTCCGCCGGATCATGGAGGACGTCGACCCCGACACCGTCCTCACGTTCGGTCCGGATGGGATGACCGGCCACGTCGCGCACAAGGACGTGTCCCGGTGGGCCGGCGAGGCGTTCGCCCAGGTCGCGAAACCCGGTGCGGGCCTCTACCACGCGGTCTTCCCGACGAGCATGGCCGCTGAGTGGCTCGAGAAGCTCGCGCCCTTCAACATCTTCCGCCCCGGCACCCCCAACGTCGTGCCCGACGAGGAGATCGACCTCTACTTCGATCTCCCATCCGAATTGCTGGATCGGAAGATCGCCTCGATCAAGGAGCACGCCAGCCAGATCGAGGCCCTCTATGAGGTTTTCAGTGACGACGGCTTCCGCCAGTTCATGGCGAAGGAAGGGTTCGTGCTCGCGGCGACGAAGGAGCGCTGATGGTCGAGCGGCCCGAGCCCTTCCGCGACCTCGACTGGGAGCCGAAGCGCGCCCGAGCGTTCACGGACGGCGTCGCGGACATCTACGAGGAGTTGCTGACCAAGCTCCGGTATCTGCCGGTCTCGGGCGGCTGGGGGGTCCAAGAGGTCCGCGACGCCGTCGTCATCCCCGTCCCCGACGATCCCATGCCCGAGGACGAGCTCATCGACTACCTCCGCCGGATCACGTTCGACTACTCCGGATACCTGGGACATCCGCGGTTCTACGCCTACATCTCCGGCGCCGGGACTGTCCCTGGGGCCGCCGCGGATCTGCTAGCGGCAGGACTCAACGGGAACGCGGGGGGATGGCGCCTGGCGCCGGCGGCGACCGAGATCGAGCTGGGGTTCGCTCGCTGGTTCGCGCAGGACGTGTTCGGGTTGCCCGAGACCTCGGGCGGAGCGCTCACGTCCGGAGGTGCGATGGCGAACTTCATCGCGCTGAAGGTGGCGAGGGACGCGAAGGCGGGGTGGGACATCCGCAAGCACGGCGTTGCAGCCGGACCGGCGCTCGCCGTCTACGTGTCGACCGAGACGCACATCGTCTCGATCCGAGCCGCCGACATGCTGGGTCTTGGGATGGAGAACGTCCGGCAGATCCCCGTCGGTGATGACTACCGGATCCGGGTGGACGAGCTCCGCGCGCGGATCGCGGATGATCGCGAAGCGGGGATCCACCCGATCGCGGTGGTCGCCAACGGTGGCACCGTCTCGACCGGCGTCGTGGATCCGCTCGAGGAGATCGCCGATGTGTGCCGGGAGGAAGACCTCTGGTTCCACGTCGACGCGGCCTACGGCGGTCCCGCGATGCTCGCGGAGGACCTCCGTCCGTTGTTCACGGGCATCGAGCGAGCCGATTCCATCGCGTTCGACCCGCACAAATGGCTTTACACCCCGCAGTCGGGGGGCTGCATCGTGGTCCGCGACTTGGAGCTGATGCGGCGCGCCTTCGACGTCGACTACGTCGCCTATGTCGTGAAGGACGAGGAGCACACCGACTGGGGGATCGACCTCGGTCGTCACTCGCCGAACTTCAGCCGGGGCTTCTGGGCCTTGAAGGTGTGGGTCTCGCTGCTCGCGCACGGCCGCAAGGCCTACGGGCGTCGGATCTCGCACGACGCGGCGCTCGCTCGCTACCTGGGCGCCCGCGTCGAGGAAGAAGACGAGTTCGAGCTGATGACCCCGGTCGGCCTCTCGATCACGTGCTTCCGCTACGTGCCGACAGACCTTCGTTCATCCGGTCCTCGGGCCGACCCCGCAGATCCCCGCGACCTCGAGCGGGACGAGTACCTCGATCTGCTCAACAACCGGCTGATGACCGCGATCCAGCTGGACGGTCGCGTGTACTGCTCGAACGCCGTGCTCGAGGACCGTTTCTGCCTGCGGTCCTGCATCGTGAACTACCGCACGGAGGCGGAGGACATGGACGCGCTACTGGACGTCGCCTCTGAGCTCGGGGCGAAGCTTGACGTCGAGCTTCGCCCCGAGGCCATGCGATGACCTGGTGGTCGCTGCTCGGCTCGGGGGAGTTCCTGCCGTGGTCCGAGTCCGTGGACCGGCGACTGGTGGGCGAAGCCGACGGCGATGGCCGGGTGCTGATCCTTCCGACGGCCTCCGCTCCGGAGGGTAAAGACGTGTTGGAGCGCTGGGGATCGCTCGGCTTGGCACACTTCTCGCGGCTGGACATCCCGGCGGAGGTGCTCGATCTCCGAAGCCGGGAGGACGCCGACGATCCGCGCCTGCTGGCGCGGCTCGACGGCGCCTCCGCTGTGTACTTCTCCGGCGGGAATCCCGCCTACCTCTCGGCGACGCTCGCCGAGACCGACTTCCTGGACACGATGCTGAAGCAGTTGGACCGTGGCATGGCGTACGCGGGCTGCAGCGCCGGCGTGGCCTGTCTCAACGAGATCACCTTCGATAGCGACACGACCGACGCCGACCAGGTCTTCAGGCCGGGCCTTGGGCTCGTGGCTCGGGCCTTCTTCGCTCCTCATTGGGACATCGTGGACACGTGGATGCCCGGCGCGACGGAGTTCATCGTGGCCTCCGTGCCGGAGGGCTCCACCTTCATCGGGCTCGACGAGGACACCGCCATGGTGGGTCGCGGTTCGTTCTGGGAGGTCATCGGCAAGAGCGGTATCCACGTCAAGAGCGAAGACGCCTGGGCGACGTACCGGGACGGCGACCGATTCGAGCTCGCGCTGATCGACTAAGGGGTGGCGCGGACAGGGGGTGACGTGGGATGGACGAGATGTATCACGAGGGGAACCGCGAGCTGCAGGAGCGGTTCGATACCCGTAGGCTCGCCGACCGGATCGAGGATCTGCTGGTGCACGATGCCTTCACGGATCGCGACAAGGGCTTCGTTGAGTCGCGCGACATGTTCTTCCTCGCCACGGCCGACGAGCAGGGCCGGCCGAACGTGAGCTACAAGGGTGGCGACCCCGGGCTCGTCCGCATCGTGGACGAGCAGACGCTCGCCTTCCCCAACTACAACGGCAACGGGATGTACCTCTCGATGGGCAACCTGCTGAAGAATCCTCACGTCGGGATCCTGTTCATGGACTTCGAGGGGCGCGACCGCACGCGCGTGAACGGCGAGGCGTCCGTGGACTTCGACGACGAGTTGCGATCGTGGTGGCCGGAAGCCCAGTTCGTGGTCCGGGTGCGTGCGCGGGAGATCTTCCCGAACTGCCCGAGATACGTTCACCCCTACCAGAAGGTCCAGGCATCGGCCTTCGTCCCTCGCAAGAACTGCGAAACGCCGGTGCCGTCGTGGAAGCGCTCGAGCTGGGCCGTCGATGTGCTGCCGGAGGGCGATCCCGCCCTCGATCCCGATGCGACGGTGGTCTGAGATGCTCCGGGAGGAGTGGTCCCCATGGAGAAGCTGACCGTCGCGGCCGTGCAGGCAACACCGGAGTTCCTCGACCGGGACGCCACGGTCCAGAAGGTGGTCCGGCTCACCAAGGAAGCCGCCGGCATGGGAGCACGGCTGATCGTGTTCCCCGAGACCTTCATCCCGACCTATCCGGATTGGGTCTGGCGCGCCGCGCCGTGGGACGGCCCGTTCGAGGCGCTCACCGCCCGTCTGCGTGAGGAGTCGGTCGAGGTGCCGTCCTCGGCGACGGAGGAGCTCGGGAAGGCCGCCCGACGGGCGAAGGCCTACCTGTCGGTGGGCGTGAACGAGCTCGACGGCGGCACGATCTACAACGCGCAGCTGCTCTTCGGCCCCGACGGGTCGATCGAGCGGAAGCACCGCAAGCTCATGCCGACCGGTGGTGAGCGGCTGGTCTGGGGCTTCGGTGACGGCTCGGACCTCGACCCCGTCGACACGCCGTACGGCCGCATCGGCGGGTTGATCTGCTGGGAAAACCTGATGCCGTTGGCGCGCACCGCGATCTACGCGAAGGGCGTCGACATCTGGACCGCCCCGACCTGGGACAACGATGAGAACTGGATCGCGAACCTGCGGCACATCGCGCGCGAGGGACGTGTGTACGTGATCGGCGTGTGCACGTTGCTCCGTGGGTCGGACATCCCCGACGACATCCCGGGGCGAGAACTCTGGGGCGGCGAGGAGGACTGGGCCAACCCCGGGTGGTCGGCGATCGTGGATCCCGACGGGCAGGTGCTGGCCGGGCCGTTGATCGAGGAAGAAGGCATCCTCATCGCCGAGGTCGACGCGCAGGTCGCCAGGGCCAAGCGATACCAGTTCGATCCCGTCGGGCACTACAGCCGGCCGGACGTCTTCAAGCTGATCGTGAACGAGGCGCCCAAGCCTTCGGTGACCTCCGAGTAGCATCCCGGGCGGTGCCCGCGAAACTGACCCGCGACGATCCTATCGAGAAGCGCGCGCCTGAGATGATCCGGCGCCTGTCGGAGACGTATCCCGATGCGAAGGTGGCGCTCCGGTTCTCGACCCCGCTCGAATGCCTGATCGCGACGATCCTGTCGGCGCAGTGCACCGACGAGAAGGTGAATGAGGTCACGGCCAGGCTGTTCAAGAAGTACCGGACGGCCGAGGATTACCTCCGCGTGCCGGAGGACGAGCTGAAGGCGGACATCAAGCCGACGGGGTTCTTCAACCAGAAGGCGATCGCGGTCCGCGAGGCGTGTCGGCAGATCGTTGAGGTCTACGGCGGCGAGATTCCGAATACGATGGAAGATCTGATCACCCTGCGAGGCGTCGCGCGCAAGACGGCCAACATCGTCCTCGGCAACGCGTTCGGCATCGTCGAGGGGATCGCCGTGGACACGCACGTGAAACGCGTCGCCACCCGGCTCGGGTTCACCACGCAGAAGGACCCCGACAAGATGGAGCAGGACCTGATGCGGTTGATCCCGCGGGAGAGGTGGTTCGACTTCACGTACGTGCTGATCGACCACGGCCGGGCGATCTGTCAGGCGAAGAAGCCGAAGTGCACCGAGTGTCCCGTCGAAGACCTGTGCCCGGCCAGCCAGGCGTGACGTTCGGCCTCGGAGTCCGGCCGATGGTGGTCGCCCACCGCGGGGCGTCCCTCGAGCAGCCCGAGAACACGATGGAGGCCTTCGAAGCGGCCATCACCGCCGGGGCGGACGCGGTCGAGTTCGACGTGCGTATGACCGCCGATGGCGTCGCCGTCGTGATGCATGACCCTGACGTGTCGCGCACCACGGACGGAACCGGGCTCGTCCCGGAGCTGACGCTCTCCGACGTCCGACGTCTCCGCATCCCGCTCCCCGGTGGGGGCGCGGTCGGCGTCCCGACATTGCAGGAAGCGCTCCGATGCCTCGCCGGCCGCGCCGCCGCCGACATCGAGATCAAGAACCTCCCCGGCGAGCCGGGGTTCACGCCCGATCGCGAGCAGGCGGTGGAGGCGACGCTCGAGGCCTTGGACGAAGTCGCGTTCCCGGGTCCCGTGATCGTCTCCAGCTTCAACCCACGGTCGATCGCCCGCAGCCGCCAGCTCCGACCCGACGTACCGACGGGGCTGCTGACGAGCTACGAGGTGGATGCCGCCGAGGCGCTGAAGCGAGCCCTGGGGGAGGGGCACCCCTGGGTGCTGCCGTTCATCGCGAAGGTCCTCGAGGCAGGCGAGGGCTTCTGCGCTGAGGCTCGGGACGCCGGCGCCCTCCTCGGCGTCTGGATCGCCGACGACCCCTCGATGGCTCGAACGCTCTTCGAGTGGGGAGTCAACGCGGTCGCGACCAATGACCCACGGGCGATCGTGGCCGTTCGGGATGAGGTCGCCGGGTAGGTGTTCTCTTCGGTCTTCAGGCGCAAGCGACTGCCCCACGAGCTGCAGGAGCCGCTGGAGGGCCTCCGTGCGGTCGCGGTCGAGATCGAGGCGGCGAAGCGGGCGATGACCGGCACGGTGCCCTCGACCCGCTCCGCCGGGATACCGCTCGCCGAAGGGATCCACGAGCTCGAGCGCCGCCTCGCGGCGGCGCGCGAGCTCATGCCTCTATGGCGGCATGCTTCGCTCGAGGACGAATGGCGAGCCTGCGACGAGGGCATCCTCGAGTCGCAGGACCGAGCCCGCCGGCTCCGGGAGGATCCCCCGGAGCTGGCTGGCTTCGAAGGGCTGATCTGGGCCGTCGACCGCCTCCTCGAACCCCTGGAGGTGTTCGAGGCGGCGGCCGACCGGTTCCGTACGCTTCGTCGCTAGATGTCCGTCGTCAGCCTCGTCGGTGTGCAGAAGTCGTACGGCACCTGGCCCGTCCTCCAGGGTGTCGACCTCATGGTGCCCGACGGCGCGCGGATCGGGATCATCGGCCCGAACGGCGCCGGCAAGTCGACGCTCCTGAGGATCGTCGGCGGCACGGAGGAGGTGAGCGGCGGGGAGGTCGTCCACAGGCGCGGGATCACGGTCAGCTACCTGGAACAGAACCCCGAGGGAGACGCCAGGACGGCCGAAGCCTGGGTCCTCGCGGGACGGCCCGACGTCGCCGCGCTCGATGACGAGCTCCGGTCGATCGAGGCCGAGCTCGCGAAGCCACAGGTCGTGGCCGACCTCGCGAAGATGGATCGGGTGCTCACGAAGCAGCAGGCGGTGCTGGATCGATGGGTGCGGGCCGGCGGTCCGGGCCTGGCCGGCGAGGCGAGGAGCCTGCTCGTTCGCCTCGGCTTCGACGAGCATGACCTGACGCTTCCGACGGAGGCCCTCTCCGGGGGCCAGCGCAAGCTCGCCGCCTTCGCGGCGTGTCTCATCGGCGATCCGCACCTGCTCCTCCTGGACGAGCCCGAGACGCACCTGGACGCCGACAAGCGGGAGCTGCTCGAGGAGGTTGTCGCCGAGTTCCCGGGCGCGGTCGTCACCGTGTCGCACGATCGCTACCTCCTGGACGACACCGTGAACCAGATCGCCGAGCTCGATCGAGGGAAGGTCACGATGTGGCCCGGCAACTATTCGGCCCACGCCGTCGCGAAAGAGCTGGCGCTCCAGCGACAGCAACAGGTGTGGGTCACCCAGCAGAAGGAGATCGCCCGGCTCGAGGCCGCGATCGCCCGGTTCAAGCTCTGGGCCAGCATGGTGGTCGATGAGCGCCACATCAAACAGGCGAGGAACAAGCAGCGCCAGATCGATCGGATGGACAAGGTCGACAGGCCCGTGTTCGAACGCCGGAAGATGGCGCTCGAGATGCGGCCGGCGGCGCGCGGCGGGCAACGGGTTATCCGGACCCGCGATCTCTCGGTCGTGTTCGGCGATGATCCCGTGCTGCGCGACGTGTCCTTCGACGTCTACCGGCGTGAGCGGCTGGGCGTCGTGGGCCCGAACGGCGCGGGGAAGAGCGTGCTGGGGCAGATGGTCGTCGGCGAGCTGGAGCCGACCTCGGGGGAGCTCTGGGTGGGTCCCTCGGTCCGCATCGGGTACCTGGCCCAGGGCTTCGTGGGCCAGGACCCGGCGCTGACGCCCGTGGAGACGGTCCGTAAGGCCAAGGCGATGTACGAGGGGGAGGCCGTCGCCCTCCTCGCGAAGTTCCTGTTCCGCTACGACCAGATGCGCACGCCGGTCGGGTCGCTGTCCGGCGGTGAGCGGACGCGGCTCGAGCTGTGCCTCCTGATGCTCTCTGGCGCGAACTGCCTCGTGCTCGACGAGCCGACGAACCACCTCGACATCGAGAGCATGGAGGTGCTGGAGGGTGCGGTCGAGTCCTTCGACGGGACAGCGATCCTGATCTCACACGACCGGTACCTGCTGGATCGACTCTGCGACCGGATCCTCGAGGTTCGCGACGGCGAGGTGCGGACCTTCGACGGTGGCTACGACGACTGGCTCACCGCGAAGGCCGCGGTGTGAGCGCGGCATGAGCGACAGCCTTGCGGAGATCCGCGACGAGGTCGTCGTTTGCCGAGCGTGTTCCCGTCTCGTGGAGTGGCGGGAGCGCGTCGCCCGGGAGAAGGTCGCGCGCTTCGCCGACCAGGAGTACTGGGGGAGGCCCGTCCCCGGGTTCGGGGACCCGGACGCATGGCTCCTCATGCTCGGACTCGCGCCGGCCGCTCACGGTGGGAACCGGACCGGCCGGATCTTCACGGGCGATCGAAGTGGCGACTTCCTGTTCGCATCTCTTCACCGGACGGGCTTCGCGAACCAGCCCGTCTCGGTGTCGCTCGACGACGGACTCCGGGTCGAGGGGGCCTACCTCACCGCGGTCAACCGGTGCGCGCCGCCGGCCAACAAGCCGACGCCCGAGGAACGTGACCGGTGTCTCCCGTACCTGGAGCGAGAGATCCGCGCGTTGACGCGCCTCGAGGTCATCGTCCCGTTAGGGGCGTTCGCCTGGGGCGGGGCGCTTCGGGCGCTGAGCGCGCTCGGCCACGTGGTGAAGCCGCGTCCCCGGTTCGGCCACCTCGCCGAAGTCCGTGTCGGGCCGTTCGTCCTCGTGGGCTGCTTCCATCCGAGTCAGCAGAACACGTTCACGGGCAAGCTCACGGCGGCGATGCTGGACGGGGTGTTCGAACACGCTCGCGAGATCGCGTGCCGCTAGCTCTTCACCTTGTCATCCTCGCCGGGCCGCCCCGTGACGCGGCGATGCAGCCCGCGCGATCCCGGCATCCACTCGAACTCGAGGATGATCAGGGCGAGCGCGGTCCCGAGGATCGCGGTGAGGTATAGGCCGATCCCCGTGACCATACCGAGCGCGGCGACGCGGAGGATCGAGGCGGCGGTCGTGAGGCCACGGTGTCTCACCTGCTTCGTGGCGCCAGATGATCTCGACCCCGAGGGATCTGATCCCGGTGGCCACGCCCGCGACGGCTTGCCCCGCCGTGTCGGGGAACATCGTGATGGCGGTGCCGGCGAACCCGGCGGCTCCGACCGCCACGATCGCGACCGAGCGTTCGTCGGCGCTCTTGCCGCGGGACTCGCGTTCCAGCCCGATGAGGAACCCGAGCACCGCAGCCGATCCCATCCGGCCCGCGATCATGAGCTCGAGCGTGGTCCGACCCTCCTCGAGGAGGCCATGATCTCGAAGCCCAGTCGGCAAGGCGGCCGACCCCCGAGCGGCTGATTGGATCGATCCGACGGTCTGACTACGCTCGAGTGAAGGACGGCAACCGAGGAGGGATGGGATGCGGATCGCTCGGATGTTCGTGGTGTTCGGTGCGGTGATCGCGGCAACGACATCGCTGGGGCTCACCCCAGCGATGGCGCCGCCCGCCTGCACCTGGGTCGGGACCGCAGGTCCCGACGAGAAGCACGGCACGACCGGCAACGACGTTCTGTGCGGCCGGGGAGGCGACGACGTTCTCTTCGGTGGCCGCGGCAACGACCTGATCCGAGGGGGTCCCGGCGACGACTTCATGAGCGGGCAGCGAGGTGACGACACCCTTCTCGGCCAGGCGGGCCGAGACTCGATGATCGGCCGAGGCGGCGACGATGCGATGTACGGCGGCCTCGGGATCGACAACGGCGACGGCGGCCAAGGCAACGACCGTGTCGACGGAGGGCCGGGCGGCGATTCCACCCTCTATGGGGGCTCGGCGGGGGCGGACCGCGTGTACGGGGGGGACGGCAACGACGGCTGCGTCACCACGATCGACAACAGCGGGAACGATGCTGTCTTCGGGGGTCCGGGGACGGACCATTACTACACGGACCCCGGTGACGAGGTGACGAGCGCAGAGATCTCCGGTCCCTGCTTCGCCGAGTAACGGCGGCACCCGGCCACGGTGACGGGGGCGGCGGGCGTAGCCCGCCGCCCCCCGTATGCTCGCTCCATGGGTCGCCACGGCTTCTTCCGCGTCTCTCCGATCGACGAGGACCCTCGCAAGGTCGACCGCGCCACGATCCGCCGCGTGATCGGTACCTTCCGCCCGTACAAGGGCAAGGTGGGACTTGTTGGGCTGATGATCGCCATCACGTCCGGGCTCGGCGTGATCAACCCGTTGATGATCGTGCTGGTCTTCGACCGCGCTTTGTTCGGTCCGAACGGCGTCTGCCAGGGACAACCGTGCCCGAACCTTCCGCTGCTGTACTTCTACGTCGCGATCATGATCGCCGTCCCGATCGTGACGAGCATCATCGGGATCGCACAGACCTATCTCACGAACCTCGTCGGGCTGAACGTGATGCAGGACATCCGGAACCGGCTCTACCAGCACCTCCAGGCGATGCCGCTCCGGTTCTTCACGACAACGCGGACCGGGGAGATCCAGTCGAGGCTGGCGAACGACGTCGGAGGCGTGCAATCGGTCGTGACCGACACCGCGTCCACGGTGCTCGCCAACATCGTCACGATCATCAGCACGATCATCGCGATGATCGTGATCTCGATCCCGCTGACCGTCTTGTCGCTGCTCCTGATGCCGCTGTTCCTGTGGCTCACGGTGAAGGTCGGGAAGGCCCGTCGGGAGGTCGCCACCAACACGCAGCGAACGCTCGCAGACATGACCACTATCACCGAGGAGACCCTCAGCGTCAGCGGGATCCTCCTTTCGAAAGCGTTCGGACGCCAGCGGTTCGAGATCGGTCGGTTCCGAGACGAGAACGAACGACTGACCGGCTTCCTGCTCCGGCAGACGATGATCGGCCGGTCGTTCTTCGCGTTGGTCGGTACGTTCTTCTCGATCACGCCAGCTCTCGTCTACCTGGTCGCCGGCTGGGTCAATTCGAACCGCGGTTCCATCGTGATCGCGTCCGGGATGCTCGTGGGGTTCACCACGCTGCAGTCCCGGCTCTTCTTCCCTATCGGTTCGATGCTCCAGGTCTCCACCGAAGTGCAGTCCTCGCTCGCGCTCTTCGATCGGATCTTCGAATACCTCGACCTGCCACACGAGATCCGCGATGCCCCAGACGCGGTGGCTCTCGAGACGGTGACCGGTCACGTGCGGTTGCGCGACGTGCGGTTCCGGTACGAGGACCCTCCCGAGGGGATCCCGCTCTCGCCGGATGCGCCTCGACTCGCCGACGACGACCCCGTCCCGAGGGAATGGACGCTCGAGGAGGTCGACCTGGACATCCGGCCCGGGCAGCTAGCCGCGCTGGTCGGTCCTTCCGGTGCGGGCAAGACGACGGTCACGTACCTCGTACCTCGTCTGTACGACGTGCAAGAGGGAGCGGTGGAGATCGACGGCCTCGACGTGCGGAAGATCAAGCTTGAATCGCTTGGTGAGGCGATCGGGGTCGTGACGCAGGAGACGTATCTGTTCCACGACACGGTTCGCCGGAACCTCCTCTACGGGAAGCCGGATGCGACCGAGGAGCAGCTGATCTCGGCGGCGCGGGCGGCCAACATCCACGACCGGATCGCGGAACTACCGGACGGCTACGACACGATCGTCGGCGAGCGCGGCTACAAACTCTCCGGCGGCGAGAAGCAGCGTCTCGCGATCGCACGAGTGGTCCTGAAGGATCCGAGGATCCTGATCCTGGACGAGGCCACCTCGTCGCTGGACACGACCTCCGAGCGTCTGGTGCAGTCCGCGCTGGAGCCGCTGATGAAGGGCCGGACGACCATCGCGATCGCCCACCGGCTGTCCACGATCCTGTCGGCCGACGTGATCTTCGTCATGGATCGGGGGCGGATCGTCGAACAGGGGAGCCACGAAGAGTTGCTCGAGCGCGGCGGGCTGTACGCGAAGGTCTACGACCAGCAGTTCCGAGGCGGTCTGCTGCAGGCCGAGTACGAGGACGGCGTGGTCCTCGCGTCCGGCGAGGTCGTTCGCACCGACAGCTGATCGAGCGGCTGCGTCGGCGAGTGCGCCCGCCTAGTAGCCGCTCTTGCCGCCGCCCGGGCAAGCGGCCAGGAGAAGCGTAATCGCGATCAAGGCGAGCAAGAACCACGGCCTCGACAGCAGAAAACCATTGTGCTTCATGTCTCCTTCGTTTCCCTTCCGGTCATCCGTAGAACCTAGAGCTTCTTGGAGTAGCCGAGCAACACGAAGCCGTCCGGGAAGACGATGTCCTCGGCTCGCTCGTAGCGAAGGCTTTCGTACATCGCCTGCGCGGCCCTCATGCGTTGCGTCGTGTTCAGGGTCATGATCGTTTTGCCGGCCGCGCGGGCCCGCGCCTCCGACTCCGCCATGAGCGCCCGAGCCACGCCGCGGGCCCGCGCATCCGGATCCACCCCGAGCATCCGGATGTGGGCTTCTTGCGGATCGAGGGGCCGCTGCCCCTCCTCGCCCTCGTCCCGTACCCGTCCGTCGAGCTCCAGCGTCAGGGACCCCAGGACGCGTCCGTCCTCGACCGCGACCATGATCGTCGTCTGGTCGGCGCGCTCCGCCACGTCCGCGATCCTCTGGAGATAGCGCTCCCAGTCCTCGTCCCCGGGGCCGACGAACTCGCGATAGGCCTCAGCCGTCACCCGCCCGGCTTCCGCGTGCTCGTCGGGCGTCGCCTCGCGGACCTCCATCCGCGGAAGGCTATCGGAGCTGCACGGCGGGATGACCGTCAGGTTCATTGACTTCTCGCCGATCGTGGGCAGGATAGAGGGGTGACGGAACCGCAGCTCGGCCGCCTCTTGCTCGCCGCGCACCGCGGGTTCGCGGCCGATCTGGTCGTGGAGCTCGAGGAGCGTGGCTGGCCGGATCTTCGTGCTTCTCAAGCGGCGCTCGTGCTGAACGTGGATCGCCGCTACGGGACGCGGCTCACCGAGCTCGCTCGGCGGGCCGGCGTCACCAAGCAGGCGATGATGGTGGTGGTAGACGAGCTCGAGGTCCGAGGGCTCGTGCGCCGAACGCCCGATCCCGAAGACGGCCGGGCGAAGGTGGTCCGGCTCACGACACGTGGCCGGACGTTCGCGGCCGAGTGCCGGCGAGCCATCGCAGCCGTCGAGGCCCGGGCGAGGCGGGCGCTCGGCGGCCGGCGCTACGACGGGCTCCGAGAGGCGCTCGAGCTCCTCCTCGAGACGGCCGACGAGGAGTCCTGAAGCCGGATCAGACCCGGAGGGCGGGGCGGTCCGCCCTGAACCGGTCGAGCGAAACCGAAGGAGGCTCGCCCGTCGCCAGGTCGGCGAGCACCTCGCCGACGAGCGGTGCGAACTTGAAGCCGTGGCCGGTGCAGGGGGACGCGATCACCAGCGGACCGACCCGATCGATCACGAAGTCTTCGTCGGGTGTGGTCGTGTACAAGCATGTCTCCGTCTTCAGCAGCTGAGGTGGTGAAGCGAGTCGCTCGCCGATCCACTCGATGGTGCTGGCCTCCCGGTCGGCATCCGGGTCGAAGGACCTAGCGCCCAGGTCGATCACGGGCCCGGAGAGGTGGAAGCCGGCTTTGAATTCCCCGGGCTGGAACGGGTTCGGGACGAGGTAGGGAGGCTGGCTCGGCGCGGCGTCCCAATCGATGATCGTTGGGAGCGACGATCCCTCGCCATCCATCTCGAAGTACGTCGACTGCTCGAGCGTCGGCCGCAACGACAGGTTGACGCCCGCGTTGCGGAGCAACGGGGCGGCCCAGGCGCCGGCGGCGACGATCGCCGCCGGCGCCTGGATCACCTCACCGTCGAACGTGACCAGCTCGACGCCGTCACCGTTGGGCCGAAGGGAGTCGACGACCACTCGCTCGCGAAGCTCCGCCCCCGCGGCGCTGGCCAGTCGGACCTGGGCCCGGATCGCCTCGTCCGCCCGGAGGATCGCTCCCTCAGGCTGATACAGGAACGCTGCCCCTTCCTCGAATCGAAGCACGGGCCACCGCTCGGTCACCTCAGCCGCCGAGGGACGTTCGAACGCCTCGCCGGCCGCCTGGAGGGCGGCGGCCGACTCGTCCGTGGCCGCACCCACGTCGAGCCCGCCGACGACCCTGAGGAGCGCCAGGCCGGCCTCCGATTCGAGGCGACGCCATCGGTCCATCGCCTGCCGGGCCATCCGGACATACAGCGGGTCGTGGTAGGTGAGCCGGAAGTTCCGGGTCGACCCCCCCGAGCTCCCGTTGGCGTGGCCGAACGTGAAGCGCTCCAGCAGGAGCACGGCACGGCCGCGCGAGGAGAGCGCTCGCGCGGCCGCCGTACCCATCACGCCTCCGCCCACGATCACCACGTCCGGTCGCTCCACGACGCCGCGAGCGTACCTGTGCCGGGTCTCCGGGTGGCGCCTGCCGGGGTGTTGGCATCGGGTCCCGGCGCGGGCGAGACTCGCAGTGTGACCGAGCCCGCCGCGACCGCTCCTTCAGAGACCACGACCGACCGTGCTCTCGAGTCGGAGGCGGACGGCTGGAGGCGCCGGTGGCCGCCCATGTCCTACTGGGTTCGCGTGCTGCTGACGTTCTCGGCCGTCTCCGCGGTGCTGATCGCCCTGTGGTCGGTGATCAACATCGTGATCCTTGTGCTGATGGCTGCCGTCCTGGCCATCGGTCTGGACCCAGCCGTCCGCTTCATCGAGCGACGAGGCGGGACCCGAGGCCGCGCGGTGACGATGATCTTCCTGGGCGCCCTCTCCGTCGCGATCCTGTTCGCCTGGTTGGTGATCCCCCCGCTCGTCTCGCAGGTGGGGCAGCTCGGCGACGACATCCCTGGCTACGTCGCGCGCCTGTCTCAACGCGACGACGCGCTCGGCCGGTACTTCCAGGAGAACGACGTTGCCGACAAGCTGCAGAAGTTCGTGAAGAAGCTCCCGGAGAAGATCACGAGCTCCTTCGGGACGATCGTCGGCGTCGCCGGGAAGGTCGGCAGCGCGATCTTCAACGTCGTCACGGTGGCGATCCTCACGATCTACTTCATGCTCTCCTTGCCGAGGATGCGCCGAACCGCGGCGATCTGGTTCGCGCCGGGGACGCGCGAGCGTGCCGAGGACGTGATGGATCAGGCGATCTCGCGGATCGGCGCGTACGTGGCCGGGATCCTCACGACCGCATCGATCGCCGGCACCTGCGCGCTCACGTTCTTCACCATCCTGGGCCTGATCGGCCTGGGCATCCCCTTCGCTGTGCCGCTCGCGGTGTTCTCCGGTCTCCTGGGGCTCATCCCCGCCGTCGGCGCGTACATCGGCGCCGCGCCGGCCGTGATCGTCGGTTTCTTCCAGTCCGGCCTCACCGGTGTCGTGGTCCTCGTCTACTTCATCGTGTACCAGCAGGTCGAGAACTACGTGATCCAGCCGCGGATCATGAAGAACGCGGTCAACCTGTCGCCCGTCGCGGTGATCATCTCGACCCTGGTGTTCGGCTCGCTCGCGGGGTTCGCCGGCGCCGTGCTTGCGCTACCGGCGGCGGCCACGATCAAGGTCATCATCGTGGAACTCTTCCTGCGCGACCGGGTCGCCGAGGGCGACCTGGTCGCGCAGGAAACGCTCGAGGAGCACGACCGCGCCGAGGCTGAGGCCAGGGCCGATGCGCGGGCGAGGGCGAGCGCTCGCAAGCGGATGGTGCGTCGGCTCCAGGACCGCCTGAGGAAGCCTCGCGGGTAGCATTCCCCCGTGCCTCCCAGGGACGAAGCCGCCACGCCGGGGAAACGGCCGGGAAAGACACGAGCGCTGCAGGAAGCGACGGGCAAGACAGGGAAGCCGACCGAGACGCGGAACAAGCCCGAGCGGCCGCGGGATCTCCTCGGCCGACCGCTCCCCTGGGGAGCCGAGAACTCGCTCGTGCTCGAGGACTTCGACTCGCTGAGCCTCGACGAGAACCACGAGCTCGGCAGGGCCCACACGCGTGCCGGGGAGTGGTTCGCCGCACACGAGGCGTGGGAGACGGCCTGGAAGCAGGCGCGAGACACCGACGAAGCCGAGCTGTTCAAGGGTCTCTCCCAGATGGGGGCGGGCTATGTCCATCTGTTCCGCGGGAACGCCCACGGGGCGGCAACGCTGCTCCGGCGCGCCGCTATGCGGATCTCTCGCTACGAGGTCGGGACCCGGGGTGTGTCCACGATCACGCTTGCGGAACGCCTCATCGCGGATGCCGATGCGGTGGACGATGGAGACATCGTGCCGGGTGAGGGAGCGACGGTAGCGCCCGTGGAGTTGTAGCCTTGCAGCCCATGAGCGAGGCCATCAGCGAGATCAGGTGGACCGGAGTCACGGGTCCATTCGAGTTCCGGGTGAATCCCGGTGTGTTCGCGCCGACGCATACGAGCAAGACGATCGCCGAAGCGCTCGAAATCGGTCCGGACGACACCGTCATCGACGTGGGCTGCGGTTCCGGCGTGCTCTCGTTCGTCGCGGCGAGGCTCGGCGCCCGCCACGTGATCGGCTGCGACATCTCGGAGGAAGCGGTTGAGATCGCGCGGCTGAACGCGAGGAACTTGGGGTTGGAGGACACGTGCGAGTTCCGTGTCGGCAGCCTGCTCGACCCCGTCCGCGACCTTCGGGCCGACGTCGTGATCGGCGACGTCTCGGGGATCCCCGACGAGATCGCGCAGGTGGCCGGGTGGTTCCCCGATGGGAGGGCGGGTGGCCCGACCGGCGCGGAGCTGCCATCGGCCATGCTCGACTCGATCGGCGACACACTGAAGCGCGGCGGTCACCTCTACCTCCCGACCGGCACCATCCAGGACGAGCGCACCATCCTCGAGAAGGCGCGGGAGCTGTTCGGCGAACGGATGCAGGCCGTCATCGAGCGGGACTTCCCGCTGCCGGACGTCGTGGGCAAGTCGATCGCGGCGGCACGCATGATGAAGGACGGGCTTCTGAACCTCCACAAGCGGGGTTCCCGGTGGCTCTGGCGCCTCCGCGTGTGGCGCTGCGAACGCTAGCCGGCGCTACGGATCAGGCCTGAGCACCGCGACCGCTTCAACCACGTAGCCCGCTGCCCGTAGATGGTCGGCGCCCCCGCGATCGATCGCCAGCACGATCACGGCGATCTCGGCACCAGCGGCTCGGAGGATCTCCGCCGCCCGCCGCACCTGATTGCCGGTCGTCGAAACGTCCTCGATCAAGGCGACGCGCGCTCCGGGCTCCACGACCCCTTCCACCTGCGCCTTCGTTCCGTACTCCTTCGGCTCCTTGCGGACGACGGTCACCGGGAGGCCCGTCTCCAACGCCACGGCGGCCACCAGGAGCATCGCGGCGCCTTCGGGAGCTCCGAGCAGCGTGACGCCGGACGGCAGCAGCGATGCCGTCGCCTGGGCCACGTCACGGAGCAACTCCGGCTCTGTCAGGAACCGGAACTTGTCGAAGTACACCGAGGACCGCTGCCCGCTCGAGAGGACGAAGTCTCCGTGCAGCTGCGACGCGGCGACCATCCGGCGAACGAGGTTGTCGTTCATGGGCGGCTAGCATACGGACGTGGCTCGCCGGGACGGCCAAGGAGGCGGATGGTACGGAGCCGTCGGCCGCCCGGCGTTCTTCTCGCTTCCCCCCGAGGCGTCGCACCGCGTCGCGACCGCCGCGTTGTCCCTGCCGCTCCCGTGGGAGCGGATCGGCGGAGCCGCCCGAGATCGATCTATCGAGGTCGACCTGTGCGGGATCCGACTCCCCAACCCGATCGGCCTCGCCGCGGGCTTCGACAAGTCCGGCCGGCACCTCGACGCCCTCGGACGGCTCGGCTTCGGGTTCGTCGTCGGGGGCACCATCACCTGGGCACCGCGGAAGGGAAACCCCAAGCCCAGGATCGTCCGATCGCGGCTGCCCAATCCTGGCGCAGAGACCGCAGCTGCGAACCTGGCGCGAGCCCGGCGGACGGCGCCGCGGTTCGCGAGCGTCGCGGACGAGGAGCTCGAAGCAGCGACGGCGACCGTCGAGCTCCTGGCCCCCCACGTCGATGGGTTCGAGCTGAACGCCAGCAGTCCGAATGCACCTTGGCGTCACGACGCGGCGCACATGGGCAGCTTGCTGGCGGCGTTCCGTGAACGAACGGAGTGCCCGGTGCTGCTCAAGCTGCCGCCGTTCACGATCGACGAGGAGCGCGCGACCGTCCTTGACCTGGCGCGTGCCGCGATCGAGGCGGGGGCGCAAGGACTCGTCTGCTCGAACACGATCCCGGTGGAGGAGCCACGGTTGGTGGCCGGTCGCGGCGGCCTATCCGGGGCCCCCCTGAGGCAGCTGACGCCGCAGATCGTCTCCGACGTGGCCGCCGCGACCGGCCGGTCGGTTCCGATCGTTGCCTGTGGAGGCATCTTCACGCCGAACGACGTCCGTGCCTGCCTGGACGCCGGGGCCACAGCAGTGCAGCTGTATACCGGGCTGATCTACCGTGGGCCCGGGATCGTCGGCGACCTGACTCGAGGGTTGCTGGCGCCTCCGGAAGCCACCGACGTGTGAGGGATCAGCGAGTGCCGATTGCGCGACCCCGGCTTCGCCGTCAATATTGCCGCGTTCGCGACTGCCGAAGGGCAGGAGAGGGGGGAAGCAGCCGGTGTCCGAGGCGGTCCGCGTCGAGGACGCACGTCCCGAGACCGCCGGCGGATCGTCGGCCGTCTCGCTGGAGGACGTGGTCAAGCGCTTCGGCGACGTCGTCGCCGTGAACGGCGTCAGTCTGGACGTCGGAGCCGGTGAGTTCTTCTCCCTGCTCGGCCCCTCCGGCTCCGGCAAGACGACCTGCCTCAGGATGATCGCGGGCTTCGAGCAGCCGACGTCGGGACGGATCCTGCTCGGCGGCCGGGACGTCTCCGACCTCCCGCCCTTCGAGCGCGAGGTGAACACGGTGTTCCAGGACTACGCGCTCTTCCCGCATATGACCGTCGCGCAGAACGTGGGCTACGGGCTCATGGTGCGGAAGGTGCCGAAAGGCGAGCGAGAGAAGCACGTTGCAGAGGCCTTGGCGATGGTCCGCCTCGAGCAGATGGGGAACCGGAAGCCCGGGCAGCTCTCCGGAGGACAACGTCAGCGGGTCGCTCTCGCCCGATCCCTGGTCTTGCGACCGAAGGTGCTCCTCCTTGATGAACCGCTCGGCGCGCTCGACCTGAAACTCCGGCAAGCGATGCAGATCGAGCTGAAGGAGATCCA
>CAJDUF010000002.1_pt1 | contig 26739 bp, 27 predicted proteins | sample 7390091 | NCBI WGS metagenome assembly CAJDUF01 (sample SAMEA7055670, study PRJEB34461) | soil metagenome | biome: terrestrial ecosystem; feature: Peninsula; material: soil | place: Antarctica | collected 2016 | reverse complement strand
TCGGAGCCCGTGACGACGCGGGCGTGCACGTCCGTGGGGATCCCTCCCATCGCGTAATGGGCGGTGGGCTGGATCGGCACCGGCTCCCGTGTGGGTTCGACCTGGAGATACACGCGCGCGAACTCGGTGATGTCCGGCAACTTCTCCTCGAGCACCTTCGGATCCAAGTGTGTGAGGTCGAGGAGCAGGTAGTCGCCCTTCGGACCGAGACCTCGTCCCTCCTTGATCTCCTGATAGATCGACCGCGACACCACGTCGCGGGGGGCCAGGTCCTTGATCGTCGGGGCGTAGCGCTCCATGAACCGCTCGCCGTCACGGTTCCGCAGGACCGCTCCCTCGCCTCGGGCCCCTTCGGAGAGCAGCACACCCAGCCGGTACAAGCCGGTCGGATGGAACTGGAAGAACTCCATGTCCTCGAGGGGGATGCCGCGCCGGAACGCGACCGAGGGACCGTCGCCGGTGAGGGCGTGCGCGTTCGAGGAAACCCGGAACATCCGCCCGTAGCCGCCGGTCGCGAAGAGCACCGACTTCGCTCGGAACACGTGGAGTTCACCGGTCGCGAGCTCGTACGCCACGACGCCCGCGGTCTGTCCGTCGTCGGTGCGCAGCAGGTCCAGGCAGTAGAACTCGTTGAAGAACCGGACGTCGCGTTTCACGCACTGCTGGTAAAGGGTCTGCAGGATCATGTGGCCGGTGCGGTCGGCCGCATAGCACGCGCGCTTGACCGGGCGCTCGCCGTGGTTCGCGGTGTGTCCTCCGAAGCGACGCTGGTCGATCAGCCCATCAGGTGTCCTGTTGAAGGGGAGTCCCCACCGCTCGAGCTCGTAGATCGCGGCGACCGCCTCCTCGGTCAGGAGCTGGGCGGCGGGCTGGTCCACGAGGTAGTCGCCACCCTTGACGGTGTCGAAGGCGTGCCACTCCGGGTGGTCCTCCTCGACGTTGCCGAGGGCCGCGCAGACGCCTCCTTGGGCCGCGCCGGTGTGCGAGCGGGTCGGGTAGAGCTTCGAGATGACGGCCGTCTTCACCCTGCCGGAGGCCTCGATAGCGGCTCGAAGTCCCGCGCCGCCGGCGCCGACGATCACGGCGTCGTACGAGTGAGTGATCGTCACGGCGTCGGCCACTTCGCGGGATCGAAGGTGACGACGATGATGGTGCCAAGCGCCATCAGGGCGGCGCCCAGAACCGTGAAGAACGTGTTGATCGCGAGCCGGGCGCCGGCGGGCCGGACGTAGTCGAGGACGATGACCCGAAGGCCGTTCACGCCGTGCAGCAGCGCGAGGACCAGCATCAGCCAGTCCCAGGTCTTCCAGAACGGGCTCGCCCACCGGAGCTGGATGAACGCGAAGTTCACCCGATCCACCCCGCGGTCGTACACGTGCATGATCAGCACGTGCCCCACCGCGAGGAACAGCAGGACGATGCCGGAGATGCGCATGAAGAGCCAGGTCCAGAGCTCGAAGCCGCGGATCGGGCGGTTCCGGCCCGCTCCGGCAGGCTTCGCGTGGGGGAGGGGTGGATCGGGGCGAGCCTCGGTCGTCATCGCCATCCGAGGCTCAGCCCTTCGTGAGGAGGCTGATGATGCCCGAGCCCATGATCACTGTGATCGGGATCATCGCGCCGACGAACAGGACGGCGGTGGCGATCCCCAGGAGACGGATGTGCCTCGTGAGGCCCGGGAAGAAGTCGATCAGCATGATCTTCACGCCGTTCAGCGAGTGGTACAGGACGGCCGCCACCAGTCCGAGTTCCAGCAGCCGGACGAAGGGGTTGTGGTAGACGGAGGCGACCCGGTTGTAGGCCTCGGGGCCCCAGCCGACGACCGCCGTGTCCACGACGTGGGCGAACAGGAACAGGATGATCGCGACGCCGGTGATGCGGTGGAGGAGCCAGCTGTACTGGCCTTCGTGGCCCTTGTAGAGCGGGCCGAACTGACCCTTGTGGTTGGTCTCGGTGCTCACCGACCTTCAGCTTATCGCCGAGCCGTCGCGTCGAAGGGGGCGCCGTTCACTCGATCCGGATGGCCACCATCACGCCGTCGCGGGTAGGGACGATCGTCGAGAGGTAGCGCTCGTCTTCCGCGATCAACCGATTGTGCTCGAGGACGGCTTCCGTGTACTGAGGTCGAGCGTCATCCGGGTCTTCGACCGCGACCCGCCCAGACCAGAGGACGTTGTCGCAGACATACAGGCCACCGCGGCGGATCCGATCGCTGGCGGCACGCCACGCGGCCGGATACCCGTCCTTGTCGATGTCGTTGAAGATCACGTCGAATTCGTCCTCGAGCTTGCCGAGCTCCGTGACCGCATCGCCGACATGGAACTGGACGCGGTCGGCGAGCCTCGCTCGTCTCAGGTAGTCGGCGGCCTTGATCTCGTTCTCGGGATCCCCGTCGGTGAGATGCACCTCTCCGCTCGGCCCGGCCGCCCGGGCGTGCCAGTAGGCGGAGTATCCGAAGCCCGAACCGAGCTCCATGATGTGCTCGGCCTCCACCGAGCGGGCGAGCACCTCGAGCGTGACGCCGACGTTCCGGCCCACGATCGGGAAGCTTCGCTCTTCGGCGTGGGCTTCCATCTCGAGAAGGACCGGCTCGTCGAAGCGACGGAGACGCTCCTCCATATAAGCCTCGATTCGAAGATCGACGATGTCCATGGCGTCACCCTATCGCGGCGCCCGTAAGCTTCCTGTCGTGACCGATAGCGGCCCCCGCACGACCGACTCGGGGATCGAGATCCAACCGATCTACGAGCCGAACGAGAACGAAGCGGCCGACGACCGCGTCGGGGAATCCGGTTCCTTCCCGTTCACGCGGGGCGTGTACCCCCACATGTACCGAGGACGTCTCTGGACGATGCGCCAGTACTCGGGCATGGGGGGCGCCGAGGAGACGAACCGGCGGTTCCGCTATCTCCTGGATCACGGGCAGACGGGCGTATCCGTCGCCTTCGACCTGCCGACCCAGATGGGCCTCGACTCCGATCACCCGAGGGCTGAAGGCGAGGTGGGCAAGACGGGCGTCGCGATCGACTCGGTCGACGACATGGAGCGTCTCTTCGAGGGGATCCCGCTCGACCAGGTCTCCACCTCGATGACGATCAACGCCACCGCGCCGATCCTGCTCCTGCTCTACGAGCTGGTCGCCGAGCAGCACGGCATCGAGCCGGCGAAGCTCGCCGGCACGGTCCAGAACGACCTGTTGAAGGAGTACGCGGCCCGCGGGACCTACATCTACCCGCCGCAACCGTCCATGCGCCTGATCACCGATCTGTTCTCCTATGCGGGCGAACGGATCCCGCGCTGGAACACGATCTCGATCAGCGGTTACCACATGCGCGAGGCCGGCGCGACGGCCGCGCAGGAGATCGCGTTCACGCTCGCGAACGGGATCGCCTACGTCCAGGCGGCCGTCGACGCCGGCCTCACGATCGATGACTTCGCGCCTCGGCTGTCGTTCTTCTTCGCGTGCCACATGAACTTCTTCGAGGAGATCGCGAAGTTCCGCGCCGCCCGTCGCATGTGGGCGACGATCATGAGGGAGCGCTTCGGAGCCAAGGATCCGAGATCGCTCTCGCTCCGGTTCCACACGCAGACCGGGGGAGCGACCCTCACGGCCCAGCAGCCCGAGAACAACATCGTGCGGACCGCCCTCGAGGCGATGGCGGCCGTTCTCGGAGGGACGCAATCGCTGCACACGAACTCGTTCGACGAGGCCCTCGCGCTCCCGACCGAGCAGGCGGTGAAGATCGCGCTCCGAACGCAGCAGGTGCTCGGCTACGAGACCGGTGTCGCCGAGACGGTCGATCCGCTCGGCGGCTCGTACTACATCGAGTCCCTCACAGACGAGCTGGAACGCATGGCCACCGAGATCATCGAGAAGGTCGACGCGATGGGGGGTGCGGTCGCTGCGATCGAGGCCGGCTACTACCAGGACGAGATCCACGAGGCGGCCTTCCGGATCCAGCGCGGGATCGAGACCGAGGAACGGGTCGTGGTGGGCGTGAACCGGTTCGTTGACGCGGTCGAGAAGCCGGTCGAGCTCCAGGAGATCTCTGCGGAGGAGACGGCCAGGCAGCTGGAACGTCTCCGAGTACTGCGTGCGTCGCGCGATCAGCCTGCAGTGGATGCGGCGCTCGCCGATGTGGAAGTGACCGCGCGGGGCACGGGCAACCTCCTCCCTCCGATGCGAGAGGCGCTGCGGTTGCGCACGACGCTCGGTGAGGTTTCCGACGCGCTCCGTCGCGTGTTCGGCGAATACCGGCCGACACGCTAGCCACTAGGCTTCGCGTCGTGGACGTCGCGGTGATCGGGGGGACGGGCGCGGAGGGATTCGGGTTGGCGCTGCGCCTCGCCAAGGCAGGCCATCACGTGGTGATCGGCTCGCGGGACCCGAGCCGAGGCGCCGAGTCGGCCGCGAAGGCATCCGAGCTCATCGGATCGACGGTCAAGGGAACCGACAACGCGAGCGCGGCCGCCGAGGCCGGGGGCGACGGCGTCGCCGCCGTCACCGTCCCGTTTGCGGGCCAGGCGGAGATCTACCGGTCGATCAAAGACGCCGTCGCCTCCGGCGCCGTCGTTCTGGATGCCACGAGCCCTCTCGCCACGGCCGTCGGCGGCCGACCGTGGCAGGTGCTTCGCCCATGGCACGGCTCGGCCGCCGAGCAAGCCCAGGCGATCCTCGGCAACGGTCCCCGGGTCGTGGCCGGTCTCCACACGATCGCGGCCGAGGCCCTCCAGGCCCTCGACCGCGAGATCGACAGCGATGTCCTCCTCTGCGCGGACGACATGGAAGCGAAGGCTCGCGTCGGCGCCTTGATCGAGGGGATCCCGGGGATGCGCTGGGTGGATTGCGGCCGCCTCGAGATGGCTCGGGTCGCCGAGCCGCTGACGGCGCTCCTCGTCTCGATCAACCGGGCCTACAAGGTCAAGGACTCCGGTTTCAGGATCGTCGGTCGCGACGCCTGGGGAAGCCTGGGCGGCTAGTCGATCACTGCGAGGACCTGGCCGGTCTCCACGACCTGACCGGCGCGGATCGGGAGATCGGTGACCTCTCCCTCGCGGTTCGAGGGGACGTGGTTCTCCATCTTCATCGCCTCGAGGATGCAGATCACGTCGCCGGGCCGGACCTCTTGACCCTTCTCGACCAGCACCTTCACGATCGTGCCCTGCATCGGCGCGAGGATCTCGCCGTGCACGTGCTCGCCGTGGTGGGCGTCGGGAGCCATCGGGGGTCTCGGCGCCGGGTCTCGCCGCTCGTCGAAGATCCGCACCGGGATCCGGCGTCCGTCGACCTCGACGAGGATATCCGCCGGCCTGTTGGGAGTCGGGCCTGAGGACACGAAGTCCGGATGCGCCGGAAGGTCGGCCTCGGCGAGCGCCCGCTCGAGCCACGTGGTCGTGTGTGTGCCCGCCCGGAATTCCTTCGACTCGAGGATCCACCTGTGTACCGGAATCGTCGTCGGGACCCCTTCGATGACGAACTCGTCGAGCCCCCGGAGCATCCGCTTGCGGGCCTCCTCCCGGTCGCTGCCGAACACGATCAGCTTCGCGAACATCGAGTCGTAGTCGCCGGTGATCTCGCGTCCCTGCTCGATCCCCGAGTCCACCCGCACGAACGGGCCGGCCGGCTCTCGGTATCGCGTGACCCGACCGGGACCGGGCAAGAAGTTCCTCCCCGGGTCCTCCGCGTTGATCCGGCACTGGATCGAGGCGCCACGAGGGGAGTGCTCCAATGCGAGCTTCTCTCCGAGCGCGACGCGGATCTGGAGAGCCACCATGTCGAGCCCGGTGACCATCTCCGTCACCGTGTGCTCGACCTGCAGGCGTGCGTTCATCTCGAGGAAGTAGAAGTCCCCGTCCTCATCCATGACGCACTCGACGGTGCCGGCGTTCACGTACCCGGACTCCTTCACCAGGCCGATAGCCGCCTCGGCGAACCGTTCCCGGATGCGGTCGTTGAACAGGGGCGAGGGCGTCTCCTCGATCAGCTTCTGATGGCGGCGCTGCACCGAGCAGTCGCGCTCGCCGAGGAAGAACACGTTGCCGTGGGTGTCGGCCAGGATCTGCGCTTCGACGTGGTGGGCGCGATCGACGTAGCGCTCGAGGAAGACCTCGGGCCGGCCGAAATAGGAGTTCGCCTCGCGCGCGGCTCGCTTGAGCGACTCCTCGAGGTGATCCGCGTCGCGGACGACGTGCATGCCCTTGCCGCCGCCACCGAAGGCGGCTTTCACGACGAGGGGGAACCCGATGCGGGCTGCCTCTTTCTTCGCCCGGGCGAGGTCCACCGGCTCGCGGGTCCCGGGGACGATCGGCATCCCGGCGGAATCCGCGACGCGGCGCGCAGCAGCCTTGTCGCCCATCGTTTCGATCGCCTGCGCCGAGGGGCCGACGAACGCGAGGCCCGCTTCTCCGACCGCCTGTGCGAACGGCGCTCGCTCCGCGAGGAACCCGTAGCCCGGGTGCACGAGTGTGGCCTTCGACTTGCGAACGGCCTCCATGATCCGATCGATCGAGAGGTAAGAGGAGGACGCGAGCGCCGGACCGATCCGGAAGGACTCGTCGGCCATCTCGACGTGCAGGGCGTCCCGATCGGCGTCGGAGTAGACGGCGACCGTCGCGATCCCGAGGTCCCGACATGTCCGAGCGATCCGGATGGCGATCTCGCCGCGGTTGGCGATCAGGAGCTTCTGCTTCCGCGCCATTGGCGCCACGATATAGCGTCGGAGACGGTGGACACGTGCTGAACGAGGATGCGCTGCAGCGCGCGCTGAGCGCGGCCGGACTCACGGCACCGCTCCGATGGGACGAGGTGACGGGGTCGACCAACGCGACCGCGTTGGCGATGGCGGCGGAGGGAACGCTCGCGTGGACGCTCGTCGCGGCCGGGCATCAGACGGCCGGGCGGGGGAGACGGGGACGTGCGTGGCGGGATCGGCCCGGGTCGGCGCTGATGTTCAGCCTGGTGCTGCGACCAGCGTGGGAACCCGAAGCCGTCGGACTCGTGTCTCTGGCGGCGGGCGCGGCGATGGCGGAAGCCGCGTCGGAGCTCTCCACCCGGGAGGTCCGATGCAAGTGGCCGAACGATCTGATGATGGGCGAGTCGAAGGTGGGCGGCATCCTCGGTGAGGCCGAGGTCGAGGCGGGACGCATCGGGCACGTCGTCCTCGGGATCGGCGTGAATCTCGCCGAACCCGAGGACATGGCCGGCGCCGGGGCGATCGGCAACGTCGACGAAGAGGCGCTCCTGACGGGATTCCTCCAACGGTTCCGATCGATGATCGAGGACTCGCCCGAGGAGATCCTCAGCCGCTGGCGTGCCGTTTCCGCGACGCTCGGCCGGCGCGTGGAGGCCGCCATGGTCGGCGGCGGCACCGCGAGCGGTGTCGCCGCCGACCTCGACGAGACCGGCGCGCTGCTCATCGAGACCGGCGGGGGACTCGCCAGGGTGGCGTTCGGCGAGATCCAACATCTCGGCGTCAATCAGGGTTGACACATCCTCGTCTGTCAACTTAGGATGACACCATGGACAACGCCGTGGATCTCGCCTCCGAGGCGACCGACCCCGACCCCGCGATCGGACTCCGCGCGGTGGCGGCGCTCAGGAAGCTGCTCGATCGGCTCGAAGCGCTCCAGGTGGACAACGCACGAACGCTCGGGTGGTCGTGGCAGGCGATCGCGGACGAACTGCACGTGAGCAAGCAGGCGGTGCACAAGAAGCATCGAGAGCGGCGGCGGTTCCGCCGCGGGGGGTTGACGTGATGTTCGAGCGACTCACGCCAGAGTCCAGGCAGATGGTGGCCGGCGCCGTCGAGATGGCCACGCAGTTCCACCACGACGCCGTCGGCCCGGATCATCTCCTCGTCGCCCTCGCCGGCACAGGTCCGAACGTCGCGACCCGGGCCATGATCGCGTGCGGGTTCGATCCCGCACGCGCTCGGGAGGATCTCGCGCGGATCGTCGGGTCGCCACGGGACGATCTCAACGAGGAGGACGCTGCGGCGCTCCGCTCGATCGGCGTGGATCTCGATGAGGTTCGCAGGAGAACCGAGGCCTCGTTCGGTCCGGGTGCGCTCGAGCGCCGTCGCCGGTGGTACGGCCGCAGACGCGCTCGCGTCTGCGGCCTCCCGTTCATGCCGGAGGCGAAGCAGGCGCTTGAGCTCGCCCTTCGCGAAGCGATCCGGCTGGATCAGCGTTCGATCGGACTCGAACACGTGCTTCTCGGGCTCCTGCGGCTGGATGCGACGTCGACCCAGCTCATCCGAGCCCAGGGGATCGACCCCCGCCGGTTGGGCTCTGAGGTCGATCGAGCTCTCGGCGACCTCCGTCGACGCGGCGCCTGAGCGTCAGCGCTTGCAGGGGTCGGACCGGTCGCGCTAGGTTCCGGCCATGGCGTTCCCCACGAGGCTGCTCGTCGAAGGTGAGGAGCTCGTCTTCGACCTTCGGCCTCACTGGATCGCGCTGGTCATGCCGGCGATCGCGACCGTTGCCACGCTCGCCGTCATGATCGTCCTCTACGAGACCTTCGACGATTCGATCCTCGACATGGTCGTGGGTATCGCGGGCACGTTGTTCCTCTTGGCCTACCCGGTGCGCAAGCTGGTCGATTGGCTCACGTCGCATTTCGTGGTGACGAGCGACCGGATCATCCATCGGCGGGGCTTCATCGCGAAATACTCGATGGAAGTGCCCCTCGAGGCGATCAACGACGTTCGTTTCGAGCAAGGAGTCATCGATCGGATCATCGGGGCCGGGACCTTGGTGGTGCAGTCGGCCTCGGAGGCCGGGCGTCAAGTGTTCGACCACATCCGCAAGCCCGAAGAGGTCCAGAAGACGATCTATCACCAAGGCGAGCTGAATCAGCAGCGGATGATGAGCGGGAACGCCGGCAGGTCGCCGCACTCGGCGGCCTCGGAGCTCGAGCGGCTCGCGGACCTGCGCGCCCGCGGGGTCCTCACGGAGGAGGAGTTCCAGGCGCAGAAGCGCAGGATCCTGGGCTGAGATGCAGCCCGACGGGCCTCTCCAGGGGATCGACCACGTCTACTACTGGACCCGCGACATGGAGAGGGCGGTGACCTTCTACGGCGATGTCCTCGGGCTCCCCGTGGCGAATCGGGCCGGGAACGAGTGGGCCGAGTTCCAGGCCGGTCCCGTGCGGCTCGCGCTCCACGGGACCGAGGAACCTTCCCTGCCGGCGAGCGGGACGGTCGTGTTCAAGGTGAAGGACCTCGATGAAGCCAGATGGGCTCTGCAGCAACGAGGCGTGGTCTTCGACGGGCACGAGTCCGAGGTGCCGGGATTCGCCCGATTCGCCACGTTCCATGACCCCGACGGCAACCCCGTACAGCTGATCGAATACATGCGTTGACCCTTGGGGCACCTTGAGTCGTACGCCCCTCAAGTCGCCTTCGCGCACTTCGAGGATGGTTGCAACAAGGCCGAGGACTTGGCAGGCTGTTCGGACCGGTCCGCCCACCTTCCCTCGGGCCGGAGGCGTCCAACACATGACCGAGACCGTCCAACACTTCCCCGGATCGACTCGTGCTGCCGTTGTGGCGGCACTCCTGGTGCTGGTGTCGGTCGCCGCGACCGGTGCCGGCGCAGCCCCCCCCTCCAAGGAAGACGTCCAGCACGCGAAGCACCGGCTCCAGGTGATCGAGGGCGCGCTAGGCGAGATCCAGAGCCAACTGGCCGCGACGCAGCTGAGGTTGAACGGCGCCGCGGTGGATGTCGAGGATCAGCAGATCGCGTTGGAGAAGGTCACGACCGACCTCGTCCAGACGCAGGCTCGACTTGATCGAGCGCGGGCGCGCTACCGGAAGATCCGGGCCCGCCTCAACGAGCGTGCGGTGACGGCGTATATGACGGGACCGGCGTCGAGCATCCAATTCCTCCTCGACGCACAGAACGTGACGGATCTCACGGACCGGCTCGCGTACGTTGACGCTCTGGCGCAGTCCGACGCGGACCTCTCCGTCGCAGTCGTCAATCAGAAGAACCTCCTCGCGGCAGCCGAAGCCACGCTCGAGGATCAACAAGCCCTGCAGCTTCGCGAGCTCGACAAGGCCCGGACGCGGCAGCAAGAAGTGGCGGGCCTCTTCGACCAGCAGCAAGGGTTGCTCGACGAGCAGCAGCGGCTCGAAAGTGTCGCGAAGCGTACTTTCAACAAGACGAAGGCCGACTACACGAAGTGGCTCGAGCAACAGCAGGCGGCCGAGGGACAAGCCATGGGCGGCCGCGTGTGGAACGGTGGCGATCTCCCCGAGCCGTACAACAACGTTCTCGTCGCCTGCCCGGTCGACCAGCCCCGAGCCTTCGGCGACGGGTTCGGCGCCCCTCGGTATGCAGGCGGGTACCACCTCCACAAGGGAGTCGACCTCGTGGCTCCCTCCGGGACCGCGATCAAGGCGACGTTCGACGGGTACTCGTACACGAGCGCCAACACGCTCGGGGGAAGCGTCGTGTTCGTGGTCGGACAGTACGGCACGGTCTACAACGCGCATCTCTCGAGCTACTCGGAGAACTCGAACGGCCGGGTCTCGGCCGGCGACGTGATCGGCTACGTCGGCGACACCGGCGACGCCGCGGGGCTCCCGCACGATCACTTCGAGTTCCATCCGAACGTGATGCCCGGCCCCTGGCCGAAGAGCTACTACGGGTACTCCGTGATCGAGGACGCGATCAACCCGTACCCGCTGCTGGTCCAGGCCTGCGGCTAGCCGAGCCGAGTCTCCTATCCTGGGCGCGTGGAAGCCTCGGACGTCCGACATGTCGGAGTGGTCGGCGCAGGCCTCATGGGATCGGGCATCGTCGAGGTGTGCGCCCGCGCCGGTCTCCGCGTGACCTTCGTCGAGGGCTCGGACGAGCTGGTGGCAGCCGGCCGCGGCCGCGTCGAGCGGTCGATCGGCAAGGCGGTCGAGCGCGGGAAGCTCGACGCGGCCGCGGCCCAGGAAGCTCTCGGTCGGATCGATGCCGCCACCGACCTCGCCGCCCTCGCCGGCGCGGACCTCGTGATCGAGGCGGCGACCGAGGACCGAGGGGCCAAGGCCGCGATCTTCGCCCGGCTGGGCGAGCTCACGCGGCCGGAGGCCGTTCTCGCCTCCAACACGTCGTCGATCCCGATCCGCGAGCTCGGCGCCGCGAGCGGGCGGCCCGACAAGGTCATCGGGATGCACTTCTTCAATCCTCCGCCGGTGATGGCATTGCTGGAGCTCACGCCATCGGAGGACACGAGCGAGGAGACCTTCGAGTTCATCCGAGCCTTCGGGAGCGACGTTTTGGGCAAGAGCTGCGTGCGATCTGGTGACGAGGCGGGCTTCGTCGTGAACCGGCTGCTGATCCCGTACCTGTTCGATGCGATCCGGCTCTACGAGACGGGCTTCGCATCCAAAGAGGACATCGACACCGCGATGCACCTGGGGCTCGCGCATCCGATGGGGCCTCTCACCCTGGCTGACCTCATCGGGCTGGACACGCTGCTCGCGATCGGCGAGGTCCTGCACGGTGCGTTCCCCGGGGAGTCGAAGTACGAGGCCCCGAAGCTGCTCCGGGAGCTGGTGGCCGAGGGCAAGCTGGGCAAGAAGTCCGGGGCCGGCTTCTACGGGTCCTGAGACGCCTCCACGCACTCGCATCCCCCCAGGCCCACGGTCGCGCTGTGCGATGTCCCCGGCTCGAGGTCCAGGCGGTCGCCCGCGGTGAGCTGGATGTCCCGCTCGTCGGTGTGGAACACGATCGACCCGGAGAGGCAGAACAGCACCTTGTGGAAGGTGTGGTCGTGCGCCCCGTAACGGTCACCGGGTCCGTTCCCCCAGAACCGTGGCGCGGAGCACCCCTCCGCTTCGAACGCGGCCACGGCGCCGTCGCGCGTCGCGTTCCACGCTCGTCGGGTCACCCCTTGTTCAGAGCGCGATCCCGAGGATCTCCCGAGCCCTATCCAGCTCATCGACGGGCACCAGTATCGCGGCCTGGGCCGCTGGGGATGCTCGTTCCGTTTCACCCGGGAGCTCGATCCGGACATCCACGCCACTCTCGCGTAGGCGGTTCGCCTGGACACCGACGTCATTCAGGCGTGTCCAGGTGACGATGGCCATGTCGCTCGCGGCTTCGTCCTGGTCGGGATCGGCGGCGATGTCATCGACGAGGCTGATATCGCCGGTGAACTCGACGAGGACGGCCTGCGCATCCATCAGGTTCGCCGCGTGCACCAGGATCTCCAACCCGCCGTCGCCCGTCGGCTCACCTCGCCGCGCCCCGATCTCCTCCTCGTCGAGTGCGGTGAGGAACGCATCGGCGTCCTCTTCGATCATGGAGGTGAGCACGACCGGCTCCTCCTCGAGGGCGAATCGGTCGAGCGATCCCTCGGCTGAGCCCTCAGCTCGTTCGATCACCTCGACGCGACCGGGTTCCACCTCCTCCTCGGCCGGGGAGGGGCCTGGCACGAGCATCGTGCCGCAGTCGAGACAGGTTGTGGACCGGGACCGGTACTCCGCCAGGCAGTTGGGGCAATGCGTGTAGTTGGCCTCGGTGGTCAACGGACGTCGCCGCGGCCGTGGACCGGAGGCACCCCTTTGCGTGCGAACTCGACCCATTGCCCGTGCCACGGTTCCCGCGCGAACCGCCTCACCTGGAGCGCGCCGAAGCCGGTCGCGTCGATCCGGCCCTGAAGCACCCATGCCGGTGGCTTGGGATTCTCAGCGGAGAAGTAGCGTTCGAGGGCCATCAAGATGGCCCGGTCCTCCTCGGGCGACACCGCCTCTGGGATCTCGAAGCGCCGTCCGTCCCCGGTCTCGTTCATCACCGCGCGCCGTTCATGGCCTACAGGGGGATGTTCCCGTGTTTGCGCGCCGGGATGTTCTCGCGCTTCGTGGACAGCATCCGGAGCGCCTTGATCAATCGGGGCCTCGTCTCGGCGGGCTCGATCACGTCGTCGATGAACCCACGCTCCGCCGCCGCGTACGGTGTCGAGAACTTGTCGCGGTACTCGCGGATCAGGTCTTTGCGACGACCCTCGGGATCCGCCGCCTTGTCGATCTCCTTCCGGAAGACGACGTTCACCGCTCCCTCGGCGCCCATCACGGCGATCTCGGCGGTCGGCCAGGCGAACGACACGTCGGCCCGGAGGTGCTTCGAGTTCATGACGAGATACGCACCGCCGTACGCCTTCCGGGTGATCACCGTCATCCGGGGGACCGTCGCCTCGGCGAACGCGTAGAGCAGCTTCGCGCCGTGCCGGATGATCCCGCCGTATTCCTGCTCCGTGCCAGGGAGGAACCCCGGCACGTCGACGAACGTGAGGATCGGGATGTTGAAGGCGTCGCAGAACCGCACGAACCTCGACGCCTTCTCCGACGCGTCGATGTCGAGCGTCCCAGCGATCACCTTCGGTTGGTTGCCGACGATCCCGATCGTGCGCCCGTCCAGACGGGCGAAGCCGACGACGATGTTCATGGCCCAGAGCGGGAAGATCTCGAGGAACTCGCCGTCGTCCACGACCCGCCGGATCACCTCGTGCATGTCGTAGGGCTCCTGTGGGCGGTCGGGGATCAGGTGCGTGAGGCCGTCGTCCACGCGATCGGGATCGTCGGTGGTCGCGTAGGCGGGTGGATCCTCCAGGTTGTTCGACGGGAGGAACGACAGGAGGTACCGGACGCGGTTCAAGACGTCCTCGTCGTCCTCGCCGATCGACGAAGCGACGCCCGACTTGCTCGAATGCGTCATCGCGCCGCCGAGCTCCTCGAAGGTGACCTCCTCGCCGGTCACCGTTTTGATCACGTCGGGGCCGGTGATGAACATGTGCGAGGTCTCCTTCACCATGAACGTGAAGTCCGTGATCGCAGGGGAGTACACGGCGCCGCCGGCGCACGGCCCCATGATCACGGAGATCTGGGGGATCACGCCGCTCGCGCGAACGTTCCGTTCGAAGATGAAGCCGTAGCCGGCGAGCGATGCGGCTCCCTCCTGGATCCGCGCCCCGCCGGAGTCGTTGATCTGGACGAACGGCGCGCCGGTGGAGATCGCGAGGTCCATCACCTTGCACACCTTCTGCGCATGGACCTCGCCCATCGAGCCGCCGAAGACCGTGAAGTCCTGCGACGCCACGAAGACCTTCCGGCCCCCGACGGTCCCGTAGCCCGTGACGACGCCGTCGCCGGGCGGGCGCTTGCGGTCCATCCCGAAATCGTGGGCCCGGTGGACCGCGAACGGGTCGGTCTCGACGAAGGACCCCTTGTCCATCAGCAGCTGGACGCGTTCACGGGCGGTCAGCTTCCCGCGGTCGTGTTGCTTGGCGGCGGAGTCCCTGCCTCCCGGCGTGAGCGCCGCTTTCCTTCGCTTGCGGAGCTCATCGATCCGTTCCTCGACGGTGGTCGTCTTCGCGGTCTCGACGTCCTTGTCGGTGGTCGCCATGCGCGGAGTGTAGCCGCGGTCGAGGTCGGGGCCGCTCAGCAGTCCTTCGGTGGCCAGCCCGCCTGCCACCACGTCCCGATATCGGCGACCATCCGGATGGTGACGATCGCGTTCGTCCGCCCGTTGAGCACGCGGGGGGAGAGCTCCCACGCGAGGAGCGTGTACTTCTCGTATCTCGCCGGCCAGAGATCCCGATCGTGTTGATACAGGCCTCGGTACTGACCCGTGGGGGACGATGTCGCCGCGGGGTCGAGGCCGCTCTCGCGCTTAGCGATGCAGATCGCTCGTGTAACCCCGCCGGGGATCGGACCGGACCGCTCCACGGCGCAGACGATCCTGCGTTTCGAGAAATGCTGGATCGATTCTCCGTCCAGCCGATGGAAGTCGCAGGGTCCGGGGAGGTGGTGTGCGAACGCGGGCATCGCTCCGAGGAGGACGCCCGCGATCAGCACGAAGATCGTGACCGCGGATCGGTTTCGCGTCAAGGCATCATCTCGTCGTGAACGTACGGAACCGCCGATGGGGAGGTCCCGCTCGGCGGCTGTACGCGGACATTATCGGGCACCGGGCGGCCACGTCTACACGTCGACGCGGCCGCCCGCCAGTAACACAGGCATCCCTGTCGAGGAACCCTTCGTCGACGAGGTAGCGGCGGGGCGCCGCGTGGTCGTTGAAGAAGGCCCCGACGATCACGTTCACCTCTCGCTCGTCGTAGCGCGTCCCCGGTTCGAACTCGAGCGCGATCCGCTCAAGGACGATCCGTCGCTTCCCCGCCTTCGTCGGGATCTCGGTGAGACGGCCGTTTGCGGAAGAAGGCGCGGAATACGGCCTCTTCGTCCTCGTTCGCCGCCCCGAGCGCGATCCCCGCGTCCCGGGCCGGTCCCACCTCCTCGGCGGCCCATCGAAGCGTCTCCTGGTCGAGCCGGGAGGTCCGGTGGTCGGGTTGCGATCGAGCGACACCCGCGGCCGCCAGGCGGGTGAGGTGTCGCCGCACCTTGGCGAGAGGCAGGTCGAGCGTCTCGGCCAGCGCCTGGCCGCGCCGTCGCCCGCGGCCAAGGCGCCGGCGATCCGGAGCCGCTCCGGATCCGCCAGCGCCCGAAGGATGTCGTCAGGATGCTCGGTCATGTCGGTTCCGTTCCTTACCATGATGCGATGCTCCTCACGGACCCGCAGCGCCGGACGCTCGATCGCCTGATCGGCACCGAGGAGCGACCCGTCTTCGCGGCTGATCTCCGACAGCGGCTGGTGGACAGGATCGAGAGCGCCGCACGTGAGCTCGAGCTCGGGGAGCCGCTCTGGCTGGGGAAGGAGGCGCTGAACCAGCTCGCGCGCTGTGAGGGCCGGTTCGCCGCCCGCCTCGAACGGGAGGACCCGCCGTTCGAGCACTCCCTCAACACGGCTGCGGGAGTGCTGGTGCACAAGGCCATCGAGGTCGATGTGGGTGCACGCGACGGGATGGACCCCCACGCGATCGCGACCACGGCCGTCGAGCGGCTTACCGAACGGGAGGAGCGGTTCGCCGAGTTCTGGCGCGAGCAAACCGGATCCGAGCAGGACGACCTCCTGATGGAGGTCGTCCGGAAAGTCACCTTGTTCCAGGGGTCGTTCCCTCCGCTCCGCGAGCTCCGCCGCGAGATGGCGCCGATCACGGAGCTGCCGGTCAAGGCGCAGCTCCTGGGTGGAGAGCTGACTCTCTCGGGGAAGATCGACCTGGTGCTGGGCGTGCCGGATCGCCTGGAACCCAACCGGGCCACGCGGCTCGCCGTCGATCTCAAGACGGGTGGGGCGTGGCCGGAGCACGCGGAAGACATGCGCTTCTACGCCCTGCTGATGACGCTGCGCTTCGGCGTCCCGCCCTATCGCGTGGCCTCGCTCTTCCTCGACTCGGGGGAGTGGCAGGCGGAAGAGGTTGAAGAGGAGATCCTTTTCCACGCGGCCGACCGTGTCGTGTCGGCCGCGAGAGCGGCTCGCGCCCTCCTCGGCGGCCGCGAGCCTGATCTGACGCCCGGGGCGTGGTGCGCCTGGTGCCCGCGTGCGTTCGTGTGTCCCAGCGCCGAGCCGCGGCCCGCCTAGTTCAGCGTCGGGTCCACGGGCATCGTGGCGAGGAGCTGGAAGCCGGGTCCCAGGCGTCCCACCGCCGTCGCCCAGAGGCCCTGAGGGTCCTCCGTGAACACGTCGACCGGGAGCGCCCGGGTGGCATGCCAGGAGTCCTCCGCCAACTCCGCCTCCAGCTGCCCCGCGCTCCAACCCGCGTAGCCGGCGAAGACCCGGGCGCGCCGAAGACCACCCAGCGAGCCGGTATCGCTCTCCTCCGGCAGGAACCCGATCGAATCGAGCGCCAGGACCCCGGCGCGCTCGGGGTCTTCGAAATCCGCGAGCACGACGGCCGCCTGGGGCTGCACCGGCCCCCCGCGGAAGAGCGACTCACCGGGAGGGACCAGCGGGGAGAGTGGCGGGGCCGCCTCCTCGACCGTTGCTTCCAGAGGCTGGTTGAGGACGACACCCACGGCGCCTTCATCGTCGTGGTGGCCGATCAACACGACGGTCCGTCGGAAGTTCGGGTCCCACAGCCCGGATCCCGCGATGAGGAGCTGACCGCGAAGGCTGTCCATGACGACATCGTCCCAGGGATGGTCGCCGGGGCGCCTTCGATTGCTAGGGTTCCGCCCCATCGCGACGGAGGGTGCTCATGGCGAAAGACCTGCTCGAGATCGGTGAGATCGCCCCCGTCGGCGAGGTGCCTACACGGATGCACGCGCAGCTGGTGAGACCCGAGCGCTTCGGGGAGCCGCGCGAGGCGATCCGCGACGAAGTCATCGACGTGCCCGCGCTCGGTCCGAAGGATGCGCTCGTGATGGTCATGGCGGCCGGTGTGAACTTCAACAACGTGTGGGCCGCCCGCGGCGCGCCGATCGACGTGACGAAGACCCAGGCTCGATGGGGTGAACCCACCGACTTCCATATCGTCGGTTCCGACGCATCCGGCGTCGTGTACGCCGTCGGATCCGACGTCAGCGGTCTCGCCGTCGGCGACCACGTCGTCGTCCACGCGGGCCAATGGGATCTGGACGATCCATGGGTCGTCGAAGGGAACGACCCGGGACTCGCGGCGAGCTTCCGCGTGTGGGGATACGACACGTGCTGGGGCTCGATGGCGCAGTTCACAAAGGTGCAGGCACATCAATGCCTCCCGAAGGCCGAGTCGCTCACGTGGGAGGAGGCCGCAGCCCCGACCCTCACCGGATCGACCGCCTACCGGATGCTGCACGGCTGGCCGCCGAACACGGTGAAGCCCGGGGACGTGGTGCTCGTGTGGGGCGGTGCGGGAGGTCTGGGCTCGCTCGCGATCCAACTGGTCGCGCTCGCCGGAGGTCGGGCGGTCGCGGTGGTCTCCTCCGAGGAGAAGGGGCAGTACTCCAAGGAGCTCGGCGCGATCGGCTACGTCAACCGGAAAGACTTCTCGCACTGGGGTGTGCCTCCTGCATGGGACTCGCCCGATTGGAAGGCGTGGTTCGAAGGTGCGAAGGCTTTCGGGAAGGCGATCTGGGACGTGGTGGGGGAGAAGACGAGCCCGAGGATCGTGTTCGAACATCCCGGGCAAGACACGATCCCCACGTCCAACTTCGTGTGCGAGCGCGGCGGCATGATCGTGATCTGCGCGGGTACCACGGGCTACGACACGATGATCGACGTGCGGTACCTGTGGTACCTGCAGAAGCGCTACCAGGGTTCCCACCTCTTCAACGACGACCAGGCGGCGGCGTTCAACGACATCGTGCGAGAAGGCAAGGTCCGAAGGACCTTGGGACACACGTACGGCTATCGGGAGGCGGGCCTCGCGCATCAGTTGATGGGCGACGGGAAGCTCCCGGAGGGCAACGTCGCTGTGTTGATCAACGCACCGGAGCTCGGTCTCGTGGGTCTCGGGTGAGGTCGGACCCGATCAGGGGACCTGCACGAGCTCGACGAGAACGCCTTCCATGTCCTTCGGATGCACGAACGCGATCAGCGTGTCGCGCGAACCACGTCGCGGGACTTCGTCGATCGGCGTGATGCCCTCGTCCCTGAGGCGAACCAAGGCGCCCGCCACGTCGTCGACGCGATACGCGAGGTGATGCACGCCGGGACCGCGCTTCGCGAGGAAGACACCGACCGGCGTGTCCGGCCCGAGCGCGCCGAGCAGCTGGATGATCGAGGTCCCGACGGCGAACAGGACCTCCTCGACGCCTTGATCCTCCACGCGTTCCCGATGGGCGGGCTCAACGCCGAGCGTTCTCCGGTAGCGCTCGACCGAGGCGTCCAGATCGTCCACCGCGATCCCGACATGGTCGATGTCGAGGATCACCGCTTCCTCCGAACGCCGGGCTGCATACGCGCGACCAGGTCCTGTGCGGCCGCGACGTGGTACAGGGGGAGCGTCAACACGCGTGTGACGGCTGCGACCCCTTGGGCGCGAAGGTCGTCCTGGGCCTTCGCCCCGTCGAGGTGAGGGGCCAAGAGCACGTAGAACTCCACGAGATCGAGGAATTGCGCCAGCGATGGGGTGAGCCCACCTCGCTCGTACGCGTAGATCGTCTGCCGGGATGACGGCGCGCCGGCGACCACGGCCGCCGCGTCGACCGACCGGTAGCCGGCAGCTTTCCGCAGCTCACGCAGCAGCCCCCCCACGACCCGCCGGTCCTCGGCGCTCTTGGGGGGCTGCTTCGTGCGGGCCACGGCCGCACGATATCGGAACACCGCCCGATCCCTTGGCGAGCATCTTGGGGTTCAAGATCTCCGGCCCCGGATTTCGGGCGAAACGTCGACTTTCGGCGGGGGAGCCGTATCCCCCATTTGGGGCCGAAGGTCGGATTCACGGGGGACACGGAAGGGTATAGCGTGCGGAGAACGCCAGAACCCCATCAGGGCGGCCTATCTCGGAGGAACGGTGACGGAGAAGACCCACAGTGCGGCGACGGCGGCCCTCCTCGCAGGCTCGACCACGCTCCGCGCGGGCCGGGCGGACGTCTTCCGGCAGCGAGATCGCACGAAGCGTAAGCGCCTCATCCGCGCGATCGTCGTCGTCACGGCCTTGGACGCCTACCTTTGGTGGCGGTACTCGAGCGGCCGGCCGCTTCGGCTTCCCACCATCCCGGATGGCTTCCCCTGGGAGATCTACCTGCCGGCGATGCTGCTCATCGTCGCGATCGGGCTCATGGTCGCGATGCCTCTGCTCTCGGGCCGTTCTCCGCACATCACCGTGTACCCCGAACAGGTCGAGGTGGGGTTGACGGAGCTGAAGGGCCTCGACACGCAGGTCGACGAGGTCGTGCGCACGCTTGACGTGTTCCTGGGGTACGGGACCTTCCGGGACGAGCTTGGTGGCACTCCCCGCCGAGGGATCCTCTTCGAAGGACCGCCGGGAACCGGCAAGACGTACCTGGCGAAGGCGATGGCCAAGCAGGCGGGCGTCCCGTTCCTGTTCATCTCGGCGACCGCCCTTCAGTCGATGTGGTTCGGGATGACCGCGTACCGGATCCGTTCGTTCTTCAAGGCCCTCCGAAAGGCGGCGCGCAAGGAAGGGGGCGCGATCGGCTTCATCGAGGAGATCGATGCGATCGCGCAGTCGCGTGACGGCATCAGCTCCTCGTCCCCGGACGGCATGGAGCGCTCCGTGAACCGGTTCATGTCCTCGAACACGGGTGGGATGGTCAACGAGCTCTTGATCCAGATGCAGTCGTTCGATCAGCCGCGCTGGCGCACCCGGATGCGTGGCAAGTTCCTCGGGTGGTTGAACGGCTATCTGCCGGCGAACTGGCAGTTCAAGATGCTCGCGTCGGAATACCACAACATCCTGCTGATTGCCGCTACGAACCGGGCGGACTCGCTCGACATCGCGCTGATGCGACCCGGTCGCTTCGACCGGCGCCTCTACTTCGACGTGCCCACCCAGAGCGAGCGGGAGGACCTGGTCGACTACTTCCTGGAGCGCAAGAAGCACCACGCGCAGCTGGATGACCCTGAGGTCCGGACGCGGATCGCGCACGAATGTTTCGCCTACACGCCCGTCATGATCGAGCATCTCTTCGACGAGGCTCTTCTGGTCGCACTCCGCGAAGGACGCCGGGAGATGAACTTCGCGGACGTGATGGAGGCGAAGTTCACCGAGGAGATCGGCCTGAAGCAGGCCGTCACGTACACCGACAACGACCGTCGCGCCGTGGCCGTGCACGAGGCGGGTCACGCCACCGTCGCGCACTTCCTGGGACAGAACCGCAGGCTCGAGGTGCTCTCGATCATCAAGCGGCGAGGATCGCTCGGCCTGCTCGCCCACGGGGATGAGGAAGAGCGATTCACGAGGAACCGGACCGAGATCGAGTCGGGGATCGCGATCGCGCTGGGTGGGATGGCCGCCGAGGAGCTCGTCCTCGGGGAGTCCGGTACCGGACCGGCGAACGACCTGATGGTGGCGACGCAGCTGGCCGCCCAGATGGTGGGCTCCTTCGGGATGGCCGGATCGTTGATCTCGTTCGATGCCGTCTCACACGGCCCGATCGGGGGCGCGAACCTCGTTGCGAAGGTCCTGGCCGACGATCGCGGCAAGCAGAGCGTGGAGGACATCCTCACGGCGCAGAAGGAGCGCGTCTTGGAAGTACTCGCGGAGAACGGGGACGTCCATTCGGCGCTCGCGCAGGCGCTCGTGGATCGCGACGAGCTCGTCCGGGAAGAGATCCTCGAGGTCATACAGGATGCGCTCGCGGCCCGGAACTGAACCATCACCTCGAACCTCATCGGATCGACCGCCGTAAACTCGGATCCGTGAGCACGTCCGTCCGTTCCGTGATCGTCGCAGGAGCTCGAACGCCCACCGGGAAGTTCCGCGGCGCCTTCGCTGGACTGAAAGCCGTCGACCTGGGTGCGCACGCGATCCGGGCCGCAGTCGAGCGGGCCGGTATCGCGGGCGAACAGGTGGACTACGCCATCGTGGGCCACGTCCTGCAGGCCGGCGCGGGGCAGATCACGTCGCTCCAGGCATCGATAGGCGGAGGCCTACCCAAGGACGTGCCGGCGATCACGATAAACAAGGTGTGTCTGTCGGGGATGTCGGCGATCGCGATGGCGGACCAGATGATCCGGGCGGGAGAGATCGAGGTCGCCGTCGCTGGCGGCATGGAGTCGATGACCAACGCCCCGTACGTGCTTCCCAAGGGCCGCGAAGGCGCTCGCTTGGGCGATGTCGAGTTGATCGACTCGATGATCCACGACGGCCTGTGGTCGTCGTTCCTCGAGCAGCACATGGGCGAGGGGACCGACGAGATCAGCGCGGAGCTCGGTCTCACCCGTGCGGAGCAGGACGCGTGGGCGGCCCGGTCGCATCAGCGCGCGCACGACGCGTGGTCGTCGGGCCGCATGGCCGAGGAGGTCGTGCCGGTCGAGGTGTCGCATCGGGGTGCCCCCGTCATCGTCGATCGCGACGAGGGGATCCGCCCCGACACGACCCCGGAGCAGCTCGCCGGGCTGAAGCCCGTGTTCCGCCCGGGTGGGACGATCACGGCAGGCAACGCATCCCAGATCTCAGACGGTGCGTGTGCGGTCGTGGTGATGAGCAGCGAACGAGCGCAGGAGCTCGGGGTGACGCCGCTCGCAGAGATCGTTGCCTACGGGATGTCGGCCGATCGCTATCCCTCGTTGCACACGGTCCCCGCGATCGCACTCGAGCGAGCCCTGAAGAAGTCGGGGCTGGCGGCATCGGAGCTCGGTCTCATCGAGATCAACGAGGCATTCGCTGCCGTCCCGATCCATTCCGCGCGGATGCTCGGCGTCGACGAGGACATCGTGAACGTCAACGGGGGAGCGGTCGCTCTCGGACATCCGATCGGGGCCTCGGGGGCGAGGATCGTCGTCACGCTCGTCATGGAGATGCGGCGGCGGGGCGTCGATCTGGGGGGCGCCGCGATCTGCGGCGGCGGGGGCCAGGGCGACGCCCTCGTTCTGCGGAGGTTCTAGGGCCTACTTCGCCTTACCCTTCGAGAGCTCACGCAGCTCCCGGACGAGCGCCTGCTCAGCCTGCACCCAGTGGTTCGGCTCGTCCTTGACTTCCTCGACGGGCTGATCCCCCTCGACCGGGTCCGGGGTTGGACTGCCGCCCGGGCCACCGGCCGGCAGGAAGACCTGGAACGCGGCGCCTCCGCCTTCGCGTGGCGCGACCTTCGCCCAGCCGCCCTGTACCTCGGCGAGCCGCCGCACCATGGGACTGAGGGAGATCTCCGCGGAGGACTCCGCGTCCTCCACCACGATCAGCGCCCCACCCTTGTCGCGGATGAGACGCACCGTGATCGTCTTGCCCTCGGGCGTGCGATCGCCGGCACTCCGGAGCAGCGCCTGGATGATCTGCTCGGTCCTCGTCCGATCGACCGCGATCGAGACCGGCTCGATCTCCACCCGTACGTCTTGCTCGGACTCGATCCCTGATTCCTCTAGAACGCGGCGGATCAACGACTCGAGGTCGGTGTTCCGCAGCTCGAGGGAGACCGTGCCGGTGACGAGCGAATCGATGTCCGACAGATCGCGGATCGTGTTGCCGAGCCGTCGACCGTTGGCCGTGAGCTGCTGGACGAGCTGCGCCTGCTCCTTGGCACCGTGCTTGTGCTTGAGCAGCTGGGCGACGCCCATCATCCGGGAGATCGTCTTCTGCGCGTCCATCGACATCTCCTTGATGAACGGCGTCGCCGCGCGGAGTCCCTCGACGGGAACAGCGTCGTCGGCCACCTCGTGATGCTCGTGCTTGGGTGGCTGCAGCTCACGCATCTGCTCCGCCATCTGATGTTGCCGGAGTTGCGCCTCGAGCTCCTCGAGCCGCTCCGCGTCGATCGCCGCCTGACGGTCCGTCTCCCGGAGGCGCTCCTCGGCCGCGATCAACTTCTCGCTCTGACCTGCGAGGCGCTCCTGAGTCGCCGTCAGCAACTCATCCATGTGCGCGCGACCCTCATCTTCGGCGACCTCGAGCGCGCGTCTGGACTCGATCTCCTGGAGGCGACGGTTCATCTCGGTGTTCGCCAGCGTCGCGGCCTCAAGCTCTTCGGCGAGGGCATCCGCGCGCTCGGTGGCCCGACGAGCCTCGTTCTGGGTCTGGGCGTCGGAGCTCTGAAGCTCTTCGCCTGCGGCGCGCTCCTTCTCGAGGGCGGCCTCCGTCTCCTTCAGTGCCGCGCGGATCTCCGTGAGCTCTGTGGAGAGCGCTTCCCGACCCGCCTGGGCCCGCTGGACCTCCTCGGCCGCGCCGTCGAAGTCTCCCTGACGCTCCGACAGACCCTGCTGGAGCAGCTCGATACGATCGTGAGCGGCCTGCAGCTCCGCGCGCGCGCTCTCGAGGTCGACGGCTCGCGCCTCTGATTCCGACCGGGCGGCCTCGAGGTCGGCGCCTGCGGCAGCCACGCGCGCGCTCGCTTCGTCCGCCCCCTGGGCGGCCGAGGCCACGCGGACCGCGAACTCCTTCTCCATCGCCGCGAGATCCGCGGCGTGACGCGCCTCCGCCTCGGCCACCTGGGCTTGGAAGTCCTCGCGAACCGAGCGGACCTGCTCTTCCAGCTCCGCCTCGCGCTCGACGAGCTCGGCCCGATGCGACGCGCGCATGCTGTCCAGCTCGACCTTCGCGGAGCGGAGCTCGTCCGTGAGCTCCGCGGCGCGCTGCTCCTCGTTGCGGAGCGCCCGCAGCTCACCTCGCACGTCGTCCAGCTCGGTGCGGGCGCCCCGGAGCTCGATCTGCATCGTGTCCATGGCGTCGCGTGAGTGAAGCGACTCGAGCTGAGCGGCGTCCAGCTCCTCTTGCAGTTCCCGTGAACGTTCCGCCTGTCGCTGGAGGGACTCCACTTCCTGGATCGTCATCGAAAGTTGCGTCTGCGCCCCTTCGAGCTCAGCCCGAAGGCCCATCGCCTCGGCTTCCGCCTGCTTCAGCTGTTCCCCGCCGGGGCCTGCGATCGTGTCTCGCCTCGCCAGCAGCTCACCGGCGATCCGGTCCCGCTCGGTCGTCACGCTGTGGAGCCGTTGCTCGAGAGACCTGGCCGACGCTTCGGCCTTGACCGCGCGTTCCTCGAACTCCCGATCTCTCCCGGTCGGCTGGTCGCGCATCGACCGCTGCGTGGTTTGCAGCTCTTCGAGGGTGGCTCGGTACTGATCCTGCAACAGGGTCAGGCGCTGCTCGGCCTCGTGCGCGCGACTCTCGGCGCGCCGGCGAGCCTCCGCCTCTTCCTTCATCCCCGGCTGCGGTGCTTCGATCCGTCTCGCCGGCGCGCCGGGCTGACGGCCGGGGATCACCGGTACGCGCATCCGCTGAGCCTCCGCGGGGTCCCTCGAGTCAGCGCCCCGGCGCGCGGGCGCACCGGCCGCGAGCAGGACGAGGACGAGTGCCCCTCCGAGGAAGAACATGTTGGTTCGCCATGGCCCCGCCGCTCCGGTGATGTCGTCGGCGGGACGCGACATCTCAACGGCGGCGGTGCTGCCGACCCCCGACGGGAATCGCAAACCCACCAGTACGGACAAGGTGTGGTCGACGACTTTGGCCTGCGGCTGCCCTCGGTACGCTTCCCTGATGCGTGAGCGCTCGCCGGCGAGACGCTGGCCGATGTTGCCGTCCTCGGTCGAGAAGAGGATCTCGCCCGAGGCCGAGAACAGGGTGACGGTCTCGAAGTCGCTGGGATCGATCACTACGTCATTGATCGAGTGAGCCAGCTCCCGGATCCGTTCCTGCATCGGAGGGTGCTGGAGGTCGTCGGGCCGGAAGACGAGCGTCAGGGAGCTATCCGCGATCACCTGGGCTTGTTCGACCGCTCGTTCCTCTGCGGCGGAACGGGCTCGAAGGCTCATCCAGAACGAACCCGCCACCCCGACGACCAGCAGCCCGATGAGGGCGACGTGAACCCGCCGAGCCAGGCCGTTCCCAGTCAACATGTGCTTAACGAGCCCCCTGTCCGGTCTCCCGGGCTCGTTATCGGCAGTGTCGCCGAGCAGGTTCAGTGCAAAGAGGGGGATTCCTCTTGGTCATTCGGTAGGGCGAAAGACCTAGGCACTTCGGCGAGGGCCGACAGGCTGCGATACGGCTCAGGCCCTTATCAACCTCTTGTTCGTGACCCGCCACGCCTTGCCGTTCCATGTCAGGGTGGTCTCCCGCATCGCACTGGGACAGCAGTGCGAATCACCCGCGCGGTATACCGACTCCGTCAACACGAGCCCGGGCGACCCCGGTTGTCCGGGGTCGATCCGACCATCGCAGACCTCGCGTCGGAACGTCTCCTTGCGTCGGATGAGATCGATGACGAGCCACCGGCCGCAGGCTCCTGAACCGCCGATACCCTCGAAGACGAGGGCGTCGTCCGAGCGGTCGCCCGTGACGTCGGTCGTCGACATGTCGATCTCCTGGATCCTTTCGTCGGCGTCGTGTCGCTCGACGAGGCCGGCGCGCCAATAGGGAGCCGAGTCGTGCCGGATCCAGAGCGCGAAGCCACGCGGGAGACGTGAGAAGTCCGAGCCCGGCTCCGTCCAGGCGACGAGCACGACCGCTCCCTGGTCGGTGAAGCCGAACCACTGGCCGGTCACGTCCGCACCTTGGGGGACGAGTTCCTCCGGGGGGAGCTCCACGGGCTCGAGGTCCGCGGCGAACGTCCTCGGCATCTCTCCGGGCTCCGGCTCGGGGCTAGGTGAGGGCTCCGGGGACGGCGAGGGTTGCGGAGACGGGGAGAAGGTTTCGACCGGCGACGCCGAAGTCGGCCTCGGCGTTACCGGCGGTTGGCCGCCGCATGCTCCGACCGCGAGCGCGACGGCGATGGTTCGTGTCCAACTCCGCATGGGCTCCCGATGGTATCGGCGCGCCGGGCGGGCCATCCGGGAGCCCGCGTAGGATGCGCGCGTGTCCGACCGAGGTCCGCGCACCGTTTCCCACTCGAAGGTGACCCTCACGCAGATGATGGAGGTCACGGACACGAACGTCGCCGGCAATGTCCACGGTGGCGTGATCATGCGCCTCGTCGATACGGCGGCGGCCCTCGCCGCCATCAAGCACTCGGGCGGTGTCGCGCTCACGGTGGGGATCGACGAGATGAGCTTCCTCGAGCCCGTCCAGATCGGCGAGGTCGTCGTCTTGCGAGCGTCCGTGAACGACGTCGGGAGAACCTCGATGGAGTGCGGCGTCCGGGTGGAGGCCGAAGATCCGCTGACGGGAGTCATCCGCCACGTGAACAGCGCGTATCTGGTCTTCGTGGCCGTCGACGCGGAGGGAAGGCCCCGGCCCGTGCCCCCGCTCATCGCGGAGTCCGAAGACGAACGCCGGCGACAGCGGGAGGCGAAGCTTCGCCGGGAGCGCCGGATCGATCACAA
>CAJDUF010000001.1_pt1 | contig 27520 bp, 29 predicted proteins | sample 7390091 | NCBI WGS metagenome assembly CAJDUF01 (sample SAMEA7055670, study PRJEB34461) | soil metagenome | biome: terrestrial ecosystem; feature: Peninsula; material: soil | place: Antarctica | collected 2016 | reverse complement strand
GACGAGGCTGTGGTACGGGTTCTCGGTGGTGGCGCCGATCAGCGTGATCGAGCCGTCCTCGATCGCGGGCAGGAGGATCTCCTGCTGCGCCTTGTTCCAGCGGTGGACCTCGTCCACGAACAGGACCGTTCGGAACAGTGTCGTCTTCGAGTGGTCCATCACGCGCCGCGCGTCCGAGACGCCGGAGCTCACGGCCGAGAGCTGCTGGAAGTCGGCGCCGACCGCCACGGCAAGCAGGTGGGAGAGCGTGGTCTTCCCCGTGCCGGGGGGACCCCACAGGATGACGGAGGGGAGGTGCCCGCCGTCGATCAACTTGGTGAGCGGCTTGCCTTCTCCCAGCAGGTGGTGATGCCCGACGAACTCCTTGAAGTTGCGCGGGCGCATACGCGTCGCGAGTGGTCGATCCATGCGAGGGATCCCTTTCCGACGTCCGAGTCCTCGGCTCCGTCAAGCCGAAAGCACGATGATAGGCCCTCATCGCCTCCGAAGGAACCGTCGGGAGTCCTAGGCCGGAGAGCGGGTCAGCCGTAGCCCACACGGCTTGTAGGTCAAGAAGGTTGCGCTGCAAGGTTAGCCGTCGTAGCGCCTGAGGATCCGCGTCGGTGAGATCCGGTAGATGACCCGCTCTTGCCCTTGTGAGGACGACCATAGCTCACCGTCGTGATACCGGCGGTTGAGCATGTCGATGTGCGCATCGGCCTCGGGGCCGGTCACGAACTCGTCCACGGTGCCGTCGATCCGAAGCCACCGATACGGGTCTTGCTCGTCATGCAGGCTCACCGACACCCGCGGGTCGCGGCGGACGTACTGATCCTTCACCCTGCCGACCGCGGTGTTCACGAGAACGGAGCCGTCGGCCGCATCGATCCAGGTGACGGTGACGTGCGGCGTACCGTCGGGCCTGATGGCGGCGAAGTGCGCGAAGTTCTTCCCGGTGAGCAACTCGACATCCTCTTGGTTCAAGCTCTTCATCCTGACTCCTTCTCTCCGGACTCCGTCTTGGGCGCTATCATGCGGAGCCCGAGCTCCCGGAGCTGCGCCTCGTCAACGGATGCGGGTGCGCCCGTCAACGGGTCGGCACCGGACTGGGACTTCGGGAAGGCCGTGACGTCGCGGATCGCGTCCTTGCCCGCCATCAGCATCACGATCCGGTCCACTCCCATCGCGATCCCGCCGTGTGGCGGCGCGCCGTAGCGGAACGCCCGGATCAGATGGCCGAACTTCTCCTCGATCTCCGGCTCTGAGAGGCCGAGCACCTCGAACACCTTTTCTTGGATCTCGGGCTGATGGATCCGGATGCTGCCCCCTCCGACCTCGAACCCGTTCAGGACGAGGTCATACGCCTCCGCCTTCGCGGTCTTCGGATCAAGGTCGTCGGTCGCCGGCGCCGAGAACGGGTGGTGGTTCGCGACCCATTTCCCTTCCTCCTCGCTCCAGTCGAACAACGGAGGGTCCGTGTACCAGGCGTACCGCCACTCGCCGTCGGGGATCAACCCGAGGCGATCGGCCAGATGCCGGCGCACCCCGTCGAGGGCGACGTGCACGCGGTCGACCTGGTCCGCCACGATGCACACCAGGTCGCCCTCGGAGGCGCCGGTCGTCCGGAGGACGCCGTCGATCTCGTCCTTCGACAGATGCTTCTCCACCGGCGAACGGACGCCGTGGGCGTCGACGATCATCCACACGAGGCCGGCGGCGCCGCGACCCTTGGCGTCCTGGACGAGCTGGTCGAGCTCCTTTCGCGAGAGCTGCCCACCTCCCGGCGCCGCGAGGCCCTTGATCGCGCCGTCCTCGGACGCCAAGACCGACGCGAAAGCGTTGAACCCGGTCCCTTCGAAGACCGATCCGATATCGGCCAGCTCCATCCCGTAGCGGAGGTCGGGCTTGTCGGTCCCGAACCGCGAGAGCATCTCGTCGTATGGGATCCGAGGAAACGGGGTCGGGACCTCCACCCCGTGGATCTCCCGGACGTAGCGGGCATAGAGCGGCTCGATGACGGCGAAGACGTCCTCCTGATCGGCGAACGACATCTCGACGTCGAGCTGCGTGAACTCGAAGCTCCGGTCGGCGCGCGGCGCCTCGTCCCGGAGGCACCGGACGATCTGGTAGTAGCGGTCCTGACCGGCGACCATCAGGAGTTGCTTCAGCTGCTGCGGCGACTGCGGCAGCGCGTAGAAGCTGCCCGGCCACAGGCGGGAAGGAACGAGGAAGTCCCGGGCGCCTTCCGGTGTCGATCGCGTGAGCATCGGCGTCTCGACCTCGAGGAAGCCGAGGGACTCCATGTGGTCGCGTGTGATCGCGTTCATCCGATGCCGGATGCGAAGGATCGTGGTCATCTCAGGACGCCGCAGATCCAGGTAGCGGAATCGGAGGCGGAGCTCCTCTCCCGCCTCGATCCGGTCCTCGATCGGGAACGGGGGCGTCTCCGCCTCCGAGAGCACCTCGAGCGATGCGGCGGCGACCTCCACCTCGCCCGTCGGGAGCTGGGGGTTCGCCATGCCATCGGGGCGCCGGCGGACCGTGCCGGCGACCCGGACCACGTCCTCGGCGCCGAGGCGCTGCGCGGCTGCGTGCACGTCCGCGGCCTCCTCGGGGTGGAACACCACCTGGACGATGCCTTCCCTGTCACGCAGGTCGATGAAGGTGACGCCGCCGTGGTCCCTGCGGCTGGCGACCCAGCCGCAGAGGACCACCGCGGCGTCCACGTGGTCGGCGGTCAGCTCCCCGCAGGCGTGGGTGCGCATCGCAGTCCGGTAGATGCTCATCCTTCCCCTCTTCCGGCCGGCGCTGCACCCGGTTTGGGGACCAAGGCCTCGACGAGCGCGTCGCCCGGTACATCTTCTTGCTCCCCGTCTTCGAGCCGTCGGAGGGTCACGGTGCCTCCTTCGAGCTCGCGTTCCCCGACGATCGCGGCATAGGCGGCGCCGGCGCGATCGGCCATCTTGAGCTGGGCCTTGAGTGGCCGGTCCTCGAAGGAGGTGTCCGCAGCGACGCCGGCCGCGCGGAGCTCGCGAACCAACTCGAGCGCCCGGGCTTGCCCGGCGTCACCAACCCCGACCACGAACACCGCGAGCCCGGGCTCCTCCGGCGGCGTGAGTCCCTCCTCCTCGATCGCCATCAGGACACGCTCCAGTCCCATCCCGAAGCCGACGCCGGGGACGTGCGGCCCGCCGAGCACCTCGGCCAACCCGTCGTAGCGTCCTCCGCCGAAGAGCGTCGCCTGCTGCGGCGACAGGCCGGGGCTCACGAACTCGAACGCCGTGCGGTTGTAGTAGTCGAGCCCTCGAACGAGTGTGGGCTCGATCGCCCACGAGAGCCCGGCGTCCTTCAGCCCGGCCTGCACGCCGTCGAAGTGCGCACGGCACGGATCGCACAGCCGGTCGATGATCTTCGGCGCCTCCTTCGCGACCGCGCGGCAGGCATCGTCCTTGCAGTCCAGGACCCGGAGCGGGTTGTCTTCGAAGCGATCGCGGTGCTCGTCGGTCAAGCGATCCCGGTTGGCCCGGAGGAAGGCGATGAGCTCCTCGCGATACGCGGGCCGGCAGACCTCGTCGCCGATCGAGTTCAGCTGCAGCTCGATCCGGGTGAGACCGAGCCCCCGCAGGAATCCGTCGCCCACGGCGATCACCTCGGCATCCGCGCCGGGATCCGCCGCGCCGAACACCTCGATGCCGAACTGGCGATGCTCCCGGTAGCGGCCCTCCTGCGGGCGCGAGTAGCGATACATGCGTGTCAGGTAGTAGGCCTTGAACGGCGAGGGCTGCTCTTGTATCTCCGCCAGGTATGCCCTCATCACCGGCGCGGTTCCCTCCGGGCGGAGCGTGAGAGAGCGACCCTTCCGATCCTCGAACGTGTACATCTCTTTGGTCACGACGTCGCTTGTCTCGCCCGACGTCCGGGCGAAGAGCTCGGTGGCCTCGAACCCCGGCGTCTCCACGTACCGGTAGCCGTAGAGGCGGGCGAGCGCGGCGGCGCGGTCGTAGAGCGCGCGCATCCGGCTCCCCTTCGGAGGGAGCAGATCCAACGTGCCCCGAGGCGGCCGCCAATCCATCAGAGGAGGCCCATCACAGGAAGCCCATCAGGCGAGGTCCGCCAGGAACGGGTTCGATGCGCGCTCCCGCCCGACGGTCGTGCGCGGGCCGTGCCCGGGGAGCACGTCGCCGTCATCGTCCAGCGTGAGGAACCACTCGAGGCTCCGTCGCATCGCGGCGGGTGAGGAGTTCGGGAAGTCCGATCGCCCGATCGAACCCGCGAAGACGAGGTCACCGGAGATCACCGTGGCGTCGGTCAGGAAGCAGCAGTGACCGGGTGTGTGTCCCGGCGTGTGCCGCACCTCGATCGAGAAGCCCGCGAAGGAGAGCACCTCATCGCCGATCAGCCGCCGGAGGTCCTTCACAGCCGTGAGTGGATTGTCGAAACCCGGGTCCCACGCGTCGATGTCCTCGAACGCGACCGCATCGCTCTGGTGGATGAAGACGGGCACGTCGTCGCCCGCGAGATCGCCTGCGGCGTAAGCATGGTCGATGTGGGCGTGGGTCAACAGGACGGCGACAGGCCGCTTCCCGGCGCGCTCGAGCAGGGACCGCACCTCCAGCGGCTCGAAGCCGGGATCGACGACCACGGCGTCGTCGCTCCCGTCGGCGGCGATCAGCCAGCAATTCGTGCCGAAGGGGTTCCGATCGAAGACGTCCAGGTACATGTCGCGGCATCGTACCGGGCGACCCGGCGCGGCCGCCTCCGGCTATACGCTGACAGGATGGAACGGCACGTCGTGCTCTACGACGAGGACTGCGGCTTCTGCCGCTGGTCTCTCGGCCGGCTGCTCCGGTGGGAGCGGCGGGGCCGTCTCCGGGCAGCCCCGATCCAGGGCGAGGAGGGCGACCGGCTCCTCGCCGACCTCAGCGAGCGAGACCGGCTGGCGTCGTGGCATCTCGTCACGCCCGACGGACGGCGATACTCGGGCGGCGCCGCGACCGGCCCGTTGGCTCGCCTGCTGTCCGCCGGAAATCCCGTGGCGTTCCTCGCGGAGACGTTCCCGCGGAGTACCGACCGGCTCTACCGGTGGGTGGCCCGGAACCGGGACACGCTCGGCCGGTGGCTCGGCGAACCCGCCTGCGCGGTCGATCCAAGCGAGTGTGCCGGACGCCCTACATCGAGCTGAGCGACGATCCCTCAAGGACCAGCGTGAACGGACCGTCGTTCAGCAGCTCGACGTCCATCACCGCGCCGAATACCCCACGCGAGACACGCGCGCCGCGCGCTTCGAGTGCTTCCGCCAGCGCCTCGACGCGCGGGGCGGCGATCTCGGGATCCTCGGCATCGCCCCAGGACGGGCGTCGGCCCTTCCGGAGGTTCGCGTACAGCGTGAACTGCGAGACGATGAGGATCTCTCCGTCGACGCCGGCGAGCGGCAGATTGGTCATGCCCTCGTTGTCCGCGAACAGCCGGAGGTTCATGATCTTCTCCGCCATCCGCTCGGGCTCGTCGGAGGGGTCGCCGCGTCCCACGCCGACCAGGAGGAGGTACCCACGTCCGATCTCCGAGACGCGCTCGCCGTCTACCGCGACCGACGCGCGAAGGACCCTCTGGAGAACGACCCGCATCGCCCGTTATCTCGGGACCACGCGGTAGGCGTCGTAGACGCTCTCGACGCGCTTGACGGCCGCGAGCAGCGATGACAGGTGCGCTACGTCGGCCATCTCGAACGTGAAGCGCAGTCGCGTGATCCTGTCGCGCCCGGTGCGCGATGTCGCCGCCAGGATGTTCACGTGGCTGTCCGAAAGGACCGTCGCGACGTCGGAGAGCAGACGCGTCCGGTCGAGCGCCTCCACCTGGATCGCCACCGAGAACGACGTCGGCTTACCCTCGGCCCAGTCCACCTCGATGATCCGCTCGGGCTCCCGCCGCTTGAGGGTTCTCAGGTTCGGGCAGGTGTCGCGGTGCACGGAGACGCCCTGCCCCCTGGAAACGAACCCGACGATGGCGTCACCCGGCACCGGCGTGCAGCAACGCCCGAGCTTCACCCACACGTCACCGAGGCCCTTCACGACGACGCCCTTGGAGATGTCGGGCTTGCCGATCTTCACCGGACGAGCGAGCGGCACCTCGGTGACGTCCTCGTCGGGGGTCCCGGAGACGAGACGCGACATCCGCGCCACGATCGACTGCGGCGAGACGTGGCCCTCCCCCACCGCGACGTAGAGGCCTTCCAGGTCGGGGTACGTGAGGTCCTCGGCCACACGCCGGAGCGTCTCCTCGGTCGCGACTCGCTTGAACGTCTGGTCCTGCCTGCGGACGAACGCCTTCACGGCATCGCGACCGGACTCCATCGCATCCTCGCGGCGACCGCGGCTGAACCACTGGCGGATCTTCGTCCTCGCGCGCGGGGTCTTCACGAACTGGAGCCAGTCCTGGCTCGGGCCCTCGCCCTGCGCCTTCGACGTGAGGATGTCGACCGTGTCGCCGGTGCGGAGCTCGTAGTCCAGAGGCACGAGCTTCCCGTTCACCTTGGCCCCGATCGTGCGGTGACCGACCTCTGTGTGGATCGAGTACGCGAAGTCGACGGGCGTCGCGCCCTGCGGCAGGTTCTGGACGTCGCCCTTCGGCGTGAAGCAGAAGACACGCCCTCCCGACAGGTCGATCCGCAATCCCTCCATGAACTCCTGCGGATCGGCCATCTCCTTCAACCAATCCATCATCTGGCCGAGCCAGGCCATGTCCTGCGCTTCCTTCGAGGACTTGCCGCCCTCCTTGTAGCGCCAATGGGCAGCGATCCCGAATCGCGCCGTCCGGTGCATGTCCACGGTGCGGATCTGGATCTCGAGCGGGATCCCCTTGGGACCCACGACAGTCGTGTGTAGCGACTGATACATGTTCGACTTGGGCATCGCGACGTAGTCCTTGAAGCGGCCGGGTACCGGCTTCCACAGGGCGTGCACGGCGCCGAGCGCGCCGTAGCAGTCGCGGAGCGAGGGGACGAGGACGCGGAGGCCGACGAGGTCGTGGATCTCGTTGAACTCCTTGCCGCGGATCACCATCTTCTCGTAGATCGAGTACAGGTGCTTCGGCCGGCCCTCGACGTCGGCCTTCACGCCGAGCTCCTTGAGTTTCGCCCGGAGAGCGTCCTTCACTTCTTCGAGGAGCTTCTGCCGCTCGTCTCGGCGCGTCTCGACGAGGTTCGCGATCTCGTGATAGGGGCCGGGGTTCAGGGTCTTGAACGCGAGGTCCTCGAGCTCCCACTTGAGCTCCTGGACGCCGAGACGATCGGCGAGGGGCGCGTGGATCTCGAGGGTTTCGTTCGCGATCTTGTGTTGGCGTTGTTCCGAGAGCGGCGAGAGGGTTCGCATGTTGTGGAGACGGTCGGCGAGCTTGACGAGGAGGACCCGGATGTCGCCGGCCATCGCCACGATCATCTTCCGGACGTTCTCCGCCTGCGCCAGCTCGCCGCTCCGGAACTCGAGCCGGTCCAGCTTCGTCAGGCCGTCGACGATCCGGGCGACCTCGTTGCCGAACTCCTCCTCGATATCCCCGAGGCCGACCTCGGTGTCCTCGACGGTGTCGTGCAACAGGGCCGCCGTGAGCGTCGTGGTGTCGAGCCGCAGGTCCGCGAGGATCCCGGTCACGGCAACGGGGTGTTCGACGTATGGCTCACCCGAGAGGCGGTACTGGCCTTCGTGCGCATCCTCGGCGAACTTGTAGGCACGTTCCAGGAGCTTCGTGTCGGCCTTCGGGTTGTAGGAGCGGACCTTCTTCAGGATCGGAGCGAGGAGGTTCGGCGGGCCGGCGTCCGTGCGTCGGAGTCGCGGCCGGGGGATCCCGGGGAGTCGCCGGCCGCGCTCGGGCGCGTCCGGCTGCGGCTCCTGATCGACCCGCACGTCACGCCCGGTGGTATCCACGCTCGCCCTCCTACCTTCAAAGTGTAGGGGACGCCGTCATCAGGGCCCGGTAATGGATGCCGGGCTCCCAGTTGATGCAAGGCTCAGTAGTGGATGAAGGTGTGGACCTCGTGGTCGGGCAGCTTCTCGCGGCCCTTCAGGAAGTCGAGCTCGATCAGACAAGCGATCCCTCGGATCACGCCACCGCATCGTTCCACGAGTGATGCGGCGGCCCGCGCCGTCCCCCCCGTGGCGAGCACGTCGTCCACGATCAACACCCGCTCGCCGTTCTCGATCGAGTCCTTGTGAAGCTCGATCGTCGCGGTCCCGTACTCCAGTTCGTATCCCTCCGAGACCGTCTCCCATGGCAGCTTGCCCTCCTTGCGGATCGGCACGAAGCCGGCGTTGAAGTGGTAGGCCACCGGCGCCGCGAGGATGAACCCTCGAGCCTCGATCCCGACGACCTTGTCGACGGTCCCACGGCCGAAGTGGACGACGATCAGATCGATGATCGTCGACATCGCGTCGGCGTGCGCCAGGACCGGCGTGATGTCCTTGAACACGATGCCGGGCTCGGGGAAGTCGGGGACGTCCCGGATCAGCGCTTTGATCTGCTCGATCTCCACGACCTCACCTCCGCTTGCGTTTGGCCGGGGGCTTCCGCCGCTTCGACTTCGGTCGTGGCCGCGCGACCGTACCGGTCCGAGCGGTCGCGCGGGCGGCGGCCGCGTCGCCCGTCGCGGCGGCGGGGGCCGCCGTCGGGGCGGCCCCTGCCCGCCGCGACACGATCCGTTCGCGATCGGAAAGCCTCTGCTCCAGTTGTCGGAACCGCTGCTCGCGCTTCTTCAGGATGGCCAGGATCGGGGCCGCGATGAACACCGACGAATAGGCACCGATCCCCACGCCGATGAACATCGCGAACGCGAAGTCCTTCAGCGTGTCACCACCGAAAAGCAAGAGTGACAGGATCGGGAGCAGCACGACCAGCGACGTGTTGACCGACCGCATCAACACCTGGTTGAGAGACAGGTCGACCACGCCGTCCGAGCCCAAACGGGCGACCAGCGATTGCGTCTCGAGGTTCTCTTGGATCTTGTCGTAGATCACGACCGTGTCGTAGAGCGAGAACCCGAGGATCGTGAGGATCGCGATGACCGTCTCGGGCGTGACCTCTCGTCCGGTGAGCGCGTAAACGCCGATCGTGATCAAGACGTCGTGGACCAGTGCGATCATCGCGCCGATCGCCATCTTCAACTCGAATCGGACCGTGATGTACAACGTGATGGCCGCGAGCACGACCACGAGACCGATCGCCGCCTTGCGGGAGATCTCCCCGCCCCAGGTCGGACCCACGTCTTCGACGTTCACGTTCACCGGGTCGATGCCGGCCTGGACGGCGAGGTCACGGCGGATCGTCGCGGAGGCTTTCACACCCTCGCTCGTCAGCGACCGCGTCCGGATGAGGATCGACTTGCCGTTGACGATCTGGACCTCCGAATCGTCGATCCCGTGGTCGTGGAGCGTCGCTTTGATCTGCTCGGGGCTCACAGGCTTCGTGGGGGTGTAACTGATCTGCGCGCCACCCTTGAAGTCGATCGAGAAGTTCAGATCCCGGAACAGCAACCCGCCGAGGGACAACAGGATCAGGACACCGGAGATCGCGAACCAGCGGTTCCGGTGCTCCACCCATCGGACATGAGGGATCGTGTGCCCCCGGTACGTGTCGATCGCATGCCGGAAGTTCACAGACCCGCCCCCTCACGAGCGGCCTCGGCGGCGACACCACTCGTCAGGCCGAACCCTCGCAGGCTCACGAGTCGCTCGTTCTTCGCGATCAGGAAGACCGTCGGGCGCTTGAAGAAGTACACGACGAACAGGTCGAGGAGCGTGGCCACACCCAACGTCAACGCGAACCCTCGGACCGAGCTCACCGCCGTGATGTAGAGCACCGCCGCGGCGAGACCGGTGACGAAGTCGGCGGCCACGATGGTCTTGTACGCGCGGGCGAAGGCCGGCTGTACGGCGGCACGCGGCGACTTGCCGGATCGGACCTCGTCCTTCAGCCGTTCGAAGAAGACGATGTAGGAGTCCGCAGTGACACCGAGGGAGATGACCAGTCCCGCGACACCTGCGAGCGAAAGCGCGTACCCGAACTGGTCTCCCGCGATCGAGACCAGCGTGAGCGCGAGGATCGCCCAGATCGTCATACCGAGCCACGCCACGACGCCGAGCAACCGGTAGTAGAAGAGCAGGTAGACGAACAGCAGCGCCAACCCGGCGAGCCCGGCGATGATCCCTTGGTGGAGCGACTCATCACCGAGCGTCGGGCTCACCGTTCGCACCGACTGCCGGGTGAGCTCAACGGGAAGGGCGCCGGCGTTCAACTGGGTCGCGAGATCCTTCGCCTCTGTTTCCGAGAAGTTCCCGGTGATCTCGCCCGAACCGCCCGTGATCGCGGACTGGACCGTGGGTGACGAGATCACGACCCTGTCGACGACGATCGCGATCTGGTCGGTCGGTGGAGGGGCGCCCACCGCCTGGGTGGTCGCGTCGGCGAAGCTCTTGGTGCCATCGCTGTCGAGCTGGAATGTGACCGTCCACTGGGAGACGGCGCCGAGCTGTCCCCCGGTGCTCAACACGGCGCCGGCCCTTTTGAAGTTCTCGCCGCTGATCACGACGGGGCCGAGCACGAATTTCGCGACCTGGCCGTTCCCGATCGGGCCGGGGTAGATGACCTCCTTCTTCTTGAGTGCGTCGAACGAGCATCGAGGGAGGTCGCGTTCCTTCGCCGTCCCGCAGGTGATGGGTCGAGGGTCCGTCGCGGGAACGACCTCGAGGACCCTGCGTTCCTCCAAGCGGGCGGTCTCTCCGATCACGCGGAGCAGCCGTTCCTGGCCGGACTGCCGCCGGAGATCCTCGGCCTTGTCGCGCTTGACCGAACACCCGAGTTGTTTGCCCGCGGAGCTCACGACACAGAACTGCTGCTCCTCGTGCACCACCTTGATCGCCGTAAGGGCGGCATCGGCCTCCTCGCGAGATCCGAGGTTGCACGGCGGGGGGTCGGCGCCGGAGAGGTCGAGGTCGGCGAACGTCGCGGGCGCGGGCGATGGCGATGCCGACGGAGAGGCGGAAGCAGAGGGTGACGAGGACGCGGAGGGTGCCGCGCTCGCCGACGGGCTGGGCGACGGTGGCGGGATCGGAACCAGGCAGTACGTCCGCTTCGTCACCTCGATCTTCAACGCGTCCTTCGCGTCCTGCGCCTTCGCGCGGGTCTTGAAGCACCCGATCCGGTCACCCGTCGGCGCCGTCAAGCAGTAGGCGCTCGCGGCAGGCGAAGGTCCTTCGGACGGCGAGGCGGAGGAGCTGGGCGAGGCGGATGGGCTCGCCGAGGCGCTGGGCGACCCCTCCGTCTTGGGTCCGACCTGGACGCCACCGAGGTAGGTCTCGGCCTGCGCTCGGCTCGAGAAGCAATCCAACTGCTTCCCGTTCCCGTCCACGACGCACACCTCGGCAGGCTCCGACTGCACCTCCAGGCTCTTGAGGACGTCGCGGACGTCGTCCTCGTTCTTCGAACATCCGTGGATCAGATCGGCGCCCTCGAGGCAGGAAAGGTCCGCCTTCCGAGGCCGTACCGTGGCCTCCGCGGCGCCGGGGATCTGCACTTCGATCGTGGTCCCTGAGAGCGCGATGTCCGGCTCGCCGACACCGAACGCGTCCACTCGGTTTCGGATGTTCTCGAGTGCGCGCTGCATGACGTCGGGAGGCGTGCCCTTGGGAGCGGTCAAGATCACCGAGGCGCCGCCCTGCAGGTCGAGTCCGAGCGTGGGCCGCAGACCGCCCGCGAAGAAGCCGAGCGCGGAGGCGACGACCAAGACCGACACGAAGATGATGGACGCCCAGAGGGCGCGGTTGCGCCTCACGCCAGCTCTGCTCCGTTGATGACCAGACGGAAGCGCGCATCGAGCAGCTCGGCGGCGTGACGACACAGCTGCATGCGTCCGAGGAAGATCTCGAAGTACTCCATGACCTGACTGATCTCGGTGTCGATCGTCAGCTCGAGGCTGACGGTACGGGCTCCCGAGTCCACCGACAGGAACGACCGTTCGACGGCGTAGTTCACGCGGTCGTGGACGTCGAACTCGATCCGGCCCGACTTCCGAACGCGGCTGCGATGCACGTCCGATTTGTCGGCCAGGATCACGCCGGCAGAGATGGGCGAGACGGCCACGCCCTCGGTCTCCTCGTGGTTGGCGATCGCGGCGAGGACGGGCATCAGGTCTGCGCCGTGAACCGAGTCACGGAGCGATTGATTGACGAGGACCGCGCCCGTCTGGCCATGGGCATCGCGCGCGAGAGCGTTCCCCACGTCGTGCAGGTAGCCGGCGACCGACGCGAGCGTCGCCTCCCGCTCCGTGAACCCCAGACGGCTGAGGACCTGGAACGCGATGTTCGCGACGAGGTTCGCGTGGCGGAACCCGTGCTCCGTGTATCCCATGGCTTCCATCACGCGGTCGGCGGAGGCGATGTAGAGCGAGAGCTCCTCGTTCCCCTGCACGTCCTCGAGCGTCACGGTCGCGAGGTCTCCGGGTCCCGGCGGGGTCGGGGCCGGGCGGGAGGGAACCGGTTCGACCGGCATCCGAGGAGCCGGTTCGTTCGGCTTGCGAACGGCCGTCCCTTCCTGCGGATCTCGAGGCTGAACCGGGTCGCTCACGACCCCGGCTCGGCTCCTTCGACCTCGTCCTCGTCCTCGTCCACGAACTCGTCGTCATCGACCAGACGCTGTGCGATGGACGCGCGCGCCATCCGGATGTCCGTGTTCGGGGCGACCTCCACGGTCACGATGCCGTAGTCGTCGTCGATGTCGGTGATCGTGCCGTAGATGCCCGCGGTCGTGACGACCTCGTCTCCGACCTCGACGTCGGATTGCATCTCCATCTGCGCTCGACGCCGCTGGTTCTGCGGGCGGATCAGCAGGAAGTAGAAGACGACGCCCATGAGCAAGAGCGGAAGGAACGCCACGAGCGGGTTAGCTTGGGTTGCGGCAAGGATGGCGAGCATGCAGACCTCCGTTGAAGGGACAGGGAGTCTACCTCGCCCCCCTAGATGGGCAGCGTTCCCGGCACGGAGGCGCCCAGGTGGCGGTAGGCGTGCTCGGTCGCCACCCGGCCGCGAGGGGTCCGGCGGAGGAACCCCAGCTGCAGCAGATACGGCTCCACCACGTCCTCTACGGTGTCGGTCTCTTCCCCCACGGCCGCCGCGAGCGTCGAGAGCCCGACGGGGCCGCCGCCGAACTTGTCGATCAGCGTCTGAAGGATCGAGTGGTCCAGCCGGTCCAGGCCTCGGTCATCGACCTCGAAGACCTCCAGACCCGCAGCGGCCACCTCGAGCGTGACCGAGCCGTCGTGGCGCACCTCCGCGAAGTCGCGAACGCGCCGCAGCAGCCTGTTGGCGATCCGTGGTGTGCCGCGCGAGCGCCGGGCGATCTCAGCGGCCGCGTCCCCGGCGACCGGCACCTGGAGGATCCCGGCGGAGCGCGTCACGATCTTGGCCAGATCGTCGGCCGAGTAGTAGTCGAGACGCGGCGAGAAACCGAATCGCTCCCGAAGCGGGAGCGTCATCCGGCCGGGTCGGGTGGTGGCACCCACCAGCGTGAACCGGGGCAGCTCCAGCCTGATCGAGCGAGCGGTCGGTCCCTTTCCGAGAACCACGTCGAGGTTGAAGTCCTCGAGCGCCGGATACAGCACCTCTTCGACCGTCCGTGGCATCCGATGGATCTCGTCCACGAACAAGACGTCGCCCTGCTCGAGATTGGTGAGGATCGCCGCGAGGTCGCTGGGCCGATCGAGCGCCGGCCCCGAGGTCGGCTGGAACCCAGCGCCCATCTCATGAGCCACGATGCGGGCGAGCGTCGTCTTGCCGAGGCCGGGCGGGCCGCTGAACAGGAGATGGTCGACGCCCTCGCCGCGCTTGCGGGCGCCGTCGATCAGCAAATGCAGCTGCTCCTTCACGCGGTCCTGTCCGACGAACTCCCCGAGGGTCCTCGGACGGAGCGCGATGTCGAACTCGCGGTCCTCCTCCGTCAAGGCGTCGGGTTCGACCGGGCGCTCTCCGTCGTTCACCTCCACCGGCTCTCCCTCGGAGGTCATCGACCCACCTTCTGCAGAGCCTCGCGAAGGATGTCATCCGCCTCGCGACCATCCGCCTCGATGCCACGCATCGCCTCGCCGGCTTCCGTCGCCGTGAGACCGAGCGAGAGGAGCGCGTCACGCACATCCGCCATCGGTCCCTCCGAGGGAAGCTCCGCATCGCCGCCGAGCTTCTCGGCGAGGTCCAGAACCACCCGTTGCGCGACCTTCTTCCCGACCCCCGGCACCACGGTGAGCGCTGCGGCGTCGCCGTTCGCGATCGCGCGGGTGAGGACAGCCGGGCGCAGCACGGACAGGAACGCGAGCGCGACCTTGGGTCCCACGCCCGTGACGCCGGTCAACAGGTCGAAGAGGTCGCGCTGGTCGACGGCCGAGAAGCCGTAGAGCGTCGTGGAGTCCTCGCGCACCACCATCCGTGTGTGCAGGCGCGTCGTCGTCCCGATCGCGGGGAGCTTGGCGAGCACCGAGGTGGGGACCGAGACGTCGTAGCCGACGCCGCCGACGCCGATCACCACGCGGTTCGCGCCCTTCTCGACGACCTCACCGTCCAGGAACGAGATCACCGGGACCCCAGTCGGGCGAGGCTCCGCATCCGGGCTCCCACCAGGTGGGTGAGCGCGACGGCCACGGCGTCGGCGGCGTCGGCCTGGGTCGGCACCTCTTTCAGGCCGTGCACTCTGACCAGCGCCAGGCGGACCTGCTCCTTGTCGGCGTTGCCCATCCCGGTCACCGCGATCTTCACCTCGTTCGGACCGTACTCCGCGACCGGAAGCCCGGCGTCGGCTGCCACCACCATGATGGCGCCGGTCGCGCGCGCCACCGTGAGGGCGCTCACGTGGTTCTTGTTCCAGGCCACCCGTTCCACGGCGACCGACGCTGGGCGGTGGGCCGTGATCGCTTCACGCATCGCGACGCAGAGGTGCCGGAGGCGTTCGGACTCCTCCGAGCCCGCCGGCGTTTCGACCGCTCCGGCCCAGATGAGGGCCGCCTTGCGGCCGTTCCTCTCGACGACGGCGAGGCCGAGCCGGGCCAGGCCGGGGTCCACACCGAGTACGCGACTCTCGAACATCCGTTCGTTCGAGTCTAGGCGGGGGCATGACCCCGGGCAACGACCCCCTCGCGGACGCTCCTCTCAAAGAGAGGCCATAACCTCCTCGGGGATGTCGAAGTTCGCGTACACGTTCTGGACGTCCTCGAGATCCTCGAGGGCGTCGATCAGCTGCAGCACCCTGCGCGCCTCCCCGCCGTCGACCGGGATGGTCGACTGGGGCAACATCGTCAGCTCCGCAGAGGAGATGTCGATGTCGGCTGCCCGGAGCGCATCGCGAACCGTCACGAGCGCCGACGGGTCCGTCACGATCTCCCACGAGCTCTCCGAGTCGTTGAGGTCCTCGGCGCCGGCGTCGAGCGCCTGCTCCAGCAGGCGCTCGTCGTCCGGCGCCGGCGACTTCTCCACGACGATCACACCCTTGCGGGTGAACATCCACCCGGTCGAGCCCGTCTCGCCAAGGTTGCCTCCGTTCCGCGTGAACGCGTGGCGCACGTCCTGGGCCGTCCGGTTCCGGTTGTCGGTGAGCGTTTCGATGAACAGCGCGATCCCGCCGGGCGCGTACCCTTCGTAGGTGATCTCTTCGTACCTGGCGCCATCGGCGTCCGCACCGCTCCCCCGCTTGATCGCGCGATCGATGTTGTCGCTCGGGACCGAGGAGGCCTTCGCCTTCTCGACCGCTGATGCGAGCGTCATATTCGCGGCGGGATCTCCCCCGCCTTCCCTCGCCGCGACCTCGACGGCCCGCAGGAGCTTCGCGAACATGTTCGAGCGCTTCGCGTCGTTCGCGGACTTCTTCCGTTTGATCGTCGCCCACTTCGAATGACCGGACATCGCACCTACCCCGAGATCGACAGGAAGTACTCGTGGAGCGCGGACTCTCCGACCAGCTCCGGATGGAACGAAGCGGCGAGCAGACCACCTTGCTGCAGCACCACGGGCCGCCCCTCGTGGACGGCCAGCACGCGGACGTCCGAGCCCGCGTCCTCGATCCAAGGCGATCTGATGAAGACCCCGCGAACCGGGTGATCGATGCCTTGTACGTCCACGTCGGACTCGAACGAATCAACCTGGCGCCCGTAGGCGTTCCGGCGAACGGTGACGTTCATCAGCGAGAGCAACGGCTCACCGTCGAGGACGCGCTCTGCCAAGACGATCATCCCCGCGCACGTGCCGAGGATCGGCATGCCGTCCCGAGCTCGCTCCCGGATCGGCTCCACCAGATCGTAGGCACGAGCCAGCTTCCCCATCGTGGTGGACTCGCCGCCGGGGATCACGAGGCGATCCACGTCGGCGAGCTGCGGCGCCGTTCGGACCTCGACTGCCGTGGCGCCCATCGACGAAAGGACCCGGACGTGCTCGCGGAAGTCGCCCTGCAACGCGAGGACACCGGTCTTCACCATGCCCTCATGATAGGAGCCGGGTGCGCTCCTCAGCCTTCGATGGATGGCTCATCGAGCGCCCGGCGGCCTCGCCGGAGGTGCCAGACCCAGGTGCCACCAGCGACCGAGGCGACGATCATTCCGTCGAGGACGCTCCGAAGCGCCTCCGACGAGGGCGGATAGCACTCCTGCTGCTTGAGCACGCCCGGGTTGAGATCCACCGGGTACTGGGGATCGACGACGGGTGATCCGCCCTCGAGGCCGCTCCCCGAGACCGGACCTTCGACCGGCGTCAGTTCGGCGCGGGGTGGCTCGTAGCAGATCGGAAAGGCCCAGTCCCGGACCGCATGCAGTGCGGCCACGACACCGCCGAGCGCGATCATCAGGGAGATCAACGCGACCAGATGGAAGTACAGGACGCCGCCCCAGGACTCTCGAGAGGTACGTCGCCCTTCACGCCGGCGCGCCTCGCGGAGATGCCACGCGAGCACCAGCGCGCCGGGTATCGCGAACGCGAGCGCGCCGAGGAACGAGCGCGCAGCGTCGTTGCGATCCAGCGGCCCTCCGTAGAAGCCGGACCCGACTTCAGAGATCGGAAACACCCACTTCCGGAGCGCGATGAGGGCCGCGATCAAGCCGCCCAGCAGGAAGATGAGACCGATCGCCGCAACGACGTAGTAGTAGGTCTGGGAGATGACGGTGGCGCCGCGTCCGGAGGACGCAGGGGTCTGTTCGTCCGGTTCGGTCACCAGCCGCGATCCTGGAGACGCGTCTCCAGCGTCGCGATCTCCAAGCCCTGCATCGGCTCGCCGAGGCCGTGGGAAACCTTCGCCAGGATCTCCGGGTCGTTGAAGTGCGTGGTGGCTTCGACGATCGCGCGGGCGCGCGGGGCCGGATCCGCCGACTTGTAGATCCCGGATCCGACGAACACGCCGTCGACACCCAGCTGCATCATGAGCGCCGCGTCGGCCGGCGTCGCGAGCCCGCCCGCTGCGAAGTTCACCACCGGCAGGCGGCCGTGCTCGGCCACGATCCGCACGAGGTCGACCGGCGCCCCGAGCTCCTTCGCCTTCGTCACGTACTGCTCGGGCCGGAGCTGGGTCACCTCGGCGATCTGACTGAGCATCGTCCGCTGGTGACGTACAGCTTCGACCACGTTCCCCGTGCCGGCCTCACCTTTCGTGCGGATCATCGCGGCGCCCTCGGCGATGCGCCGGAGCGCCTCACCGAGGTCGCGAGCCCCGCAGATGAAGGGCACTGTGAACGCCCACTTGTCGATGTGGAACTCCTCGTCGGCGGGCGTGAGCACCTCGGATTCGTCGATGTAGTCGACGCCGAGCGACTGCAGGATCTGCGCCTCCACGAAGTGTCCGATCCGAGCCTTCGCCATCACCGGGATCGAGACGACCTGCTGGATCTCTTCGATCTTGGTGGCGTCGGCCATACGGGCGACGCCACCGTCCCGGCGGATGTCGGCGGGCACGCGCTCGAGCGCCATGACGGCGCAGGCCCCTGCGTCCTCAGCGATCTTGGCCTGATCGGCGGTGGTGACGTCCATGATGACGCCACCCTTGAGCATCTCCGCCAGGCCGGACTTCACGGTGAAGGTGCCGGTCTCGCGCTGCATTCGCCCTCCTAGGTGATCTTTGGCGTGATCTTTGGCGGTCGCGCTCGGAAGCGCTGGGATGTCGAGTGTACCGCCGTGACCTGCGCGGAAGCGCCGGCGCTACTTCGCGAAGGTGACCTGGCCCTCGCCCTTGGGCACGAGCTGGACGAAGGTCGTTCCGGGCGCGAGCGCGATCTCGTCGCCGCGCTTGGTCTCGAAGACCGTGACGTCGCCGAGAGACTGACGCCGCCACCGGCCGATGATGAGACGGCCGTCGCGCAGGATCCACGCGCGGCCCTCGCCGACGACCTTGACGTCCGGAGAGGGGAACCCCGCCACGTCCACGATGTTGGAGTCGGTCACGATGACTTCCTGGATCACGACGTTGTCGACGGCGATGGGGGCGCCGGCCTCCGAGTTCATCGGCGCGCCGCCGAGCTCCCGGACCCACGCCCCCTTCGACCACGTCCAACCCACGACGTTGGAAGGGGAGAACGCCACCAAGGCCGACGTCCGTCGCTTGCTTGGGGTGGGCACCGCTTCGTCGAATCGGAACATGGGATCCGGCAACGAGAAGTCCGCCCCGGCCCGCTTCGCGATCACGTAGAGCTTCCTGATCGAGACGAAGAGGTTGTGCGGAGCGGACCTCGAGTCGTCTCGAACGTACGCCGCGTTCGCGGACGTCTCCGTGAGGGACACGACGCCCGCGGCTTTCAGAGCGCTCTCCACCTTGGGATTGGCGCCGGAGTACGCGAGGAGCGGCTTGTCCGAGTACTGCACGAGGATCTTCGGGTCGGTCGTCCGAGCGCTCCGGACGGGTCCGACCCTTCCGGCGTCCTTGCACTGGAAGAGCGCGGCGAACCGCGTGATGCTGCCCTCGACTGGCTCCTCGTAGATCACGTCCGCCCGCTCGAGTCCGGCGAGCGGGTAGGCCTCGGCGGTGTTCTCGACCTTCACCGCGATCAGCGGACGCGCCAACGCGCCCTTCCCTCCGGTTCGAAGCTTGCCCGTCAGCGGGCACGGCGTGGGCTTGCCCGTCGCCTTGTCCACGATCTCTTGGATGGGCGCCGGTGCGTTCCCCGTGAACGCGAGCACGGCCAGCACCACGACGGCAGCGGTCACGACCGCCACCACCCCGACCACGATCTTCCCCCGTTGGGTCAACGCCACGGTGTGCCCTCCTGAGATGTCACGGAGCCGATGAAAAAAGGTCCCTTCGTCAGGGACCTGTCGTTCGAGACTAACCTCGCTCTGCACCCGACCCAAACACCCCGAGGCATCTCGATGGGAACATCACATCTCCTCGAGGCGGCGGATCCTCTCCGACAGCGGTGGGTGCGTCGAGAATAGGCGCTCCATCGGCCCGAGCTTCTCCCCTTCGAGTCGCGAGGGTTGATTCAGCCAGAGGTGCGCGGTGGCGTTGTTCGCGGAACGCATCGCGGTCGGAGCGGTCTGGAGCTTCCCCAGCGCCGAGATCAACCCCGGCGGATACCGGGTGAGCATCGCTCCCTCCGCATCGGCCAGGAACTCCCGATTGCGCGAGACCGCCAGGCGGATCAGCTGCCCGAAGATCGGCGCCAAGATCAGCAAGATGAATCCGACGGCGAAGATCAACGCGGACGCCGCACCTCCGCCTGAATCGTTGCCCCGCCGGCCACGGAATCCGCCCCACCACCACATCCGCATGAAGAACTCCGCGAGGAGCACCGAGGCACCGACGAGCGTCGCCACGACGGTGCCGACGAGGATGTCGCGGTCGACGACGTGGGCCATCTCGTGCCCGACCACGCCCTCCAGCTCGACGCGGTTCATCGTCTCCAGGAGTCCCTGCGTGACCGCGACGTGGCTGTGCTCCGGATCTCGACCGGTCGCGAACGCGTTGGGAGCGCTCTCGGGCACGATCCAGATCCGCGGTTTGGGAACCCCGGCGGCGATCGCGAGTCCCTCCACGATGTTGTGGAGGCGGGGTTGCTCCTCCTTCGAGACCTCCTTCGCCCGCGTGGATGCCAACACGATCCGATCCCCATAGAGGTAGGACCCGACCGACATCACGACGGCGACGATCAACGCGATCACCAGGCCCGCCGGGCCGCTGTTGGTCAGCACGCCGATCGCGTAGCCGACCCCGCCGAGCAGCACGACGGCCAGCACGAAAAGCATCGCGGTCTTGCGCTTGTTCGCGGCGATCTGCTCGTACACGGCTAGGAGAGTTCCACCTGCACGGGCCCCCGCGTCCCTTCTTCGATCTCGAAGAAGGGACGCTCCTGGAAGCCGAACGCACGCGCGACGATCGAGGAGGGGAACGACTGGATCAGCGTGTTCAACCGCATCACCTGGTCGTTGTAGAACTGCCGGGCGTAGGCGATCTTCGACTCGGTACCGATGAGCTCTTCCTGCAGCGCGAGGAAGTTCTGGTTCGCCTTGAGCTCGGGGTAGTTCTCCACGACCGCCAGCAACTGGCGGAGGCCCGCGCTGACCTGGTTCTCGGCGTCGGCCTGATCGGCCACGCCGGTCGCTCCCAGGGAGCGCGCCCGCGCCTCGGTCACCCGCTCGAAGAGCTCCCGCTCGTGTGCGGCGTACCCCTTCACGGTCCCGACGAGGTTGGGGATCAGGTCGGCGCGTCGCCGGAGCTGAACGTCGATCTGGGACCAGCCGTTGTCCACGCGCGTTCGGAGCGTCACCAGCCGGTTGTAGATCCAAACCAGGGCGAGCGCGAGGACGGCAACGATCCCGAGCACGATCCACAGAGCGGTCATCTCGGCCTATCGTAGCCAGCGCTCTCGATGGCGCGGAGGTACAGCTCCTCCAGGCGGTCCACGACGATCGGCCAGTCGAAGGTCCGGGCGCGCTCGCGGCCGGCCTCGCCGAGCCGCGCCGCCAGCTCCGGCTCCGTCAAGACCCGGACCAGGCCGGCCGCCAGCGCGCCCGGGTCTCGGGGAGGCACCAGGAGTCCCTCGACGCCGACCGAGACGACCTCCCCGTAGCCTGGGATGTCGGTGGCGACGACCGGCAGGCCGGCCGCCATCGCCTCCACCAGAGCGATCCCGAAGCTTTCCTGCCCCACCGCCGGCGACACGAAAACCTCGCACGCGGCCAGGTAGGAGGGGACCTGCTCGTTCGGCACGCCGCCGCGCATGTCGACCCGCGCCCTGGCGGATCCCGTCAGAAGCGCGAGCGCCTCTCGGTCCTTGCCCTCGCCGACCACCACGAGCACCGCATCGGGGACCTCGGCCAGGACCTTGGAGAACGCGGCGAGGGCGACCGGGAACCCCTTCTGGGCGTCCAGCCGGTTGACCCACAGGATCCGCCGTCCGTCCGGCAGGTCGGCACGTGGCTCCGCCCCGGCGAAGGCCCCGACATCCACGCCGTTCGGAACGATCTCGAGCGCCGCGTCCGGAAGCACCCGTCGGAGGAACGACGCGGCGGCCTCCGAGACGGCGACGCCGATCGTCACCCGCCGCCAGATCCGGCGGAGCATCGGAGCGGCCAGCTCCATCGCGATCGACCAGTCGAGGTAGGCGTGGACCGTCGCGATGACGGGCGTCTTCGCGACGAGCGTCGCGAACATCGACGCGCTCAGCGTGAGCGGCTCGTGGACGTGGACGACGTCCGGACGGAACGACGCCAACACCGATCCGACCCGCCGGTACGACAGAGGAGCGATCGGGGCGACCGTCCCCTGGTACGAGACTCGAACCGGACGTCCCACCGAGCGCACCCACGACTCCGACGGAGGCGAGGTCGTCGGCGTCAACACGATCGCCTCGTGTCCGCGTTCGAGAAGTCGCACCGCCAGGTTCTTCACATGCACCTGAACGCCGCCCGCCGCCTCCCAGGCGTACGGGCAGACGAGCGCGATCCTCACGGGTCCCAGCCGGGCTGGAACAGATGCCAGTCCGAAGGCGCGGCGGCGATCGCCCGCTCGAACGCCGCGGCCAGCGCGCGCGTCAGTGCGACGATGTCGTCCTTCCGCTTGCCCGTCGGCTCGATCGTGACCGGCTGCAGCACCTCGACCCACCCGTCCCTGGTCGTATATGTCGGGCCCGAGAGCAGTGGCGCTCCCGACGACAGCGCCAGCAGCGCGGGTCCCGCGGGCATCCGTCGGGTGCGGCCGAACATCTCGACCTCCACGCCGCCGCCGGAAAGATCGCGATCCGCCACGAGCGCCACGATGCGGTTCTGCTCCAGCTTCTGGGTGAGCTGCCTGCCCACGTGGTCGCTCGCGAGATCGATGATCTCCATCCCGAGCTGACGTCGATGCTCGCGGAAGAGCTCGAAGAGCTGTTCCGGCTTGAGGTGCTCGGCGACGGACACGACCGGAGCGACGCGGAGTCCCATCGCCCGGCCGCCGATGTCCCAATTGCCCGTGTGCGGGAGCGCGATCACGACGCCCTTCCCGTCCGCCAGGCCCTTCTCGACGTGCTCGGCGCCCTCGAACCGGAACGAGTCGATCACGCGCTCGTCGCTCCACCCGAGCACGTTGAACGTGTCGAACCAGTATCGGCCGTAGAGGGCGAACGCCTCCCGCGTGGATGCCTGCACGAGCGGGTCATCCACCGGCCGCCCCAGCACCTGCGCTTGGTTGGCGGCGACGGTGGCACGGGCCCCGGACGCCAGATGGTAGAAGAGCCGTCCCGCCGTCTCGTACGCGGACCTTCCCCTCCTCGCCGGCAGGAGCGGGCCGAGCCAGCTCATGAACCGGTAGAGGAGGTACGTCGCCGTCTCGGTCGCCCTTCGCGGGGCGTTCACGTCGAACGCTCCTCTTGAGCGACCTGCCCCGCCCGGACGATCGCCGCCAGACCCGACATCCCGGCTACGGCCCACACGGCCCACGTCCACTCGAACAACAGGAACGCCACGACCAGCAGGTATCGCGCGCCGCGCGTCACGTGTCGCTCCTCCACCGAGTACCCGAGCGCCGCGCCCCGAGCCCTGATGTAGCCCGCGACGAACGAGAGGCTCAGGGCCGCGAGCGCAGCGATCGCCACCGACGAGCTTCCGTCGCGCGCCACCCAGGCGATCCCCGAGAGCACGGCGGCGTCCCACGCACGGTCGAGGAGATCGTCCAGCATCCGGTCGGTGGGGCCGCCGGCGCCGTGGTTGGCCCGATGGCCCCCGAGAAGGAGCAGCGCCCCGGAGGCGCCGGCGGCCCAAGCCGCAGGGCGGGTCTCCCGAGCGACCACGAGCCATCCGGCTCCGGCCGCGAGGGCACCGCCGGCGACGAGGACCGAACGGGTGATCGCGGTGCCGGGCGGCTGGCGCTCGAACCTCAGCAAGCTCCGCATCGCAGGTCGGGCGAGCGTAGCAACTCTGTAGGATTCCACCTTCCTGCCGACCCCTCGCCATCGAAGGAGCCCTGTTGAAGACCTACGACGCGAAGGACATCCGCAACGTCTTGCTGGTCGGACACGGGGGCTCGGGGAAGACGACCCTATTGGAGGCGATGCTGTTCGCCTCGGGCGCCATCACCCGGATGGGAACCGTCGAGGACGGCAACACCGTGTCCGACCACGACCCCGACGAGCAGCGCCGCCAGATCTCCGTCTCACTCGCGATGTCACCGATCGAGTGGAATGACGCCAAGATCAACGTGCTCGACGCTCCCGGAACCGCGGACTTCATCGGCGACGTCCGATCGGCGGTCCGGGCCGCGGACGCGGTGATCGTCGTGGTCTCCGCGGTCGATGGCGTCGAGGTCCAGACCGAGTTCGCATGGGAGCTCGCCGTCCAGGAGAACCTGCCTCGCGCGATCTTCGTGAACAAGCTGGACCGCGAGCGGGCGGACTTCCAAGCGACGCTCGACCAGCTCGTGTCCGCTTTCGGGAACCAGGTGGCGCCGTTCGAGCTTCCGATCGGTGCGGAGAACGACTTCAACGGCATCGCCGACCTCCTCCACGAGAAGGCGGACCTGTACCCGTCCGGTCCCAAGGCCGAGGAGTCCGAGTGGCCCGACGAGATCCACGCGATCGCGGATCCCGCCCGCGAGAAGCTGATCGAGGCGGTCGCCGAGTCCGACGACGCATTGATCGAGCGGTACCTCGAGGAGGGCACGCTCCCCGAGGCCATCATCACGCAGGGTGCGAAGGACGGCTTCACGAACGCCCGGCTCGCCCCCGTGTTCGTCGGCTCCGCCTCCCGGGCGATCGGCATCGACCGGTTGCTGGACTTCATCGTCGAGGAGTTCCCCTCCCCGTTGGATCGCGCGCCGGTGAAAGTCATCCCGAAGGGCGGCGAGGACAAGGAGCGGAGGTGTGACCCCAACGGTCCCCTCACCGCCTTGGTGTTCAAGACCCTCTCGGACCCGTTCGTCGGGCACATCACGATGTTCAGGGTGTTCAGCGGGAAGGTTCGACCCGACTCGTCGGCGCACAACTCGACGCAAGGAACGGACGAGCGGATCGGGCAGCTCTTCGCGCTCAAGGGCAAGGACCACGAATCCATCTCCGAGGTCCCCGCGGGTGACATCGGTGCCGTCGCGAAGCTCCCGCACACCCACACCGGAGACACGTTCGCCACGAAGGACGACCCGGTGCAGCTCCCGCCGGTGGAGCTCCCCGAACCGCTGCTCGCCTACGCGATCTCGCCCAAGACGAAGGGCGACGAGGACAGGCTCGCGACCGGTCTGGCGCGTCTCCGCGAGGAGGATCCGACCTTCCGGGTGGCCCGGAACGACGAGACCCACCAGACAGTGATCTATGGGATGGGCGAGGCGCACCTCGGCGTGCAGATCGCGAGGCTGAAGGCGAAGTTCGGCGTCGAGGTCGAGACGAAGCCGGCGAAGATCGCCTATCGCGAGACGGTCCGAGCCAAGGCGAAGGCGCAGGGCCGCCACGTGAAGCAGTCTGGCGGCCACGGCCAGTACGCGGTGTGCGAGATCGAGATCGAACCGCTCCCCCGTGGCGAAGGGTTCGTCTACGAGGACAAGATCTTCGGGGGTGCCATCCCCCACCAGTTCATCCCGTCGATCGAGAAGGGCATCGTGAAAACGATGTCCGAGGGCGTGCTCTCCGGGAACCCGATGGTCGACATCAAGGTGACGCTCGTCGACGGGAAGTTCCACGCGGTGGACTCCTCCGACATGGCCTTCCAGATCGCGGGCTCATTGGCGCTGAAGGAAGCGGTCGAGCAGGGCGGCGTCGCGTTGCTGGAGCCGGTCGTCCAGCTCGCCGTGACGGTCCCCGATTCGTTCACCGGGGACATCATGGGAGACCTGAACGCCAAGCGCGGCAAGATCCAAGGCATGGACCAGATCGGCGGCGGCAAGCAGGTGATCAACGCCCTGGTGCCCCAGGGCGAGGTCGCCCGCTACGTCATCGACCTTCGGTCGATGACGGGCGGGCGCGGCGCCTTCTCGATGACGTTCTCCCACTACGAGGAGATGCCGCAGCACCTCGCGCAGAAGGTGATCGACGAGTACCAGCACGCCCGCGAGGAAGCCCACAAGAAGTAGCGACCGGCCTAGCGACTCAGAAGGGTCAAGAAGGCAGAGGAGGAACGAGCCACTGCTCGCCTTCCGGTCGAACTCCCAAGGAACCGACGATCCCTGATCCGAGGATGACCCGGCTCTCGCCACCGCGGTCGGATGTGAACGTCCAAGCCATCACCTGGTGCGTCCCGGGATCGAAATACATCTTCCATGTGGCTCCGCTCTTCGCGTCGGAGAACGCGAGGGACGTGGCTGCGCGCTCGACGGGATCGCTGTCGCTCTGCGTCACGGTGACGCCGTCGATGTCGCTAGCCACCTCGAACAGTGAGGCACGAAGCTTGGGCGTCGGGGTCGGCAGCTCGGTGAGCAAGAAGGAAACCAGGTCCCACATCCGTTCGGGCTCCGGCTGGCCTTCGAAATGGTTCCAGGGTTCCTGACGGAGCTGAGCGTCGAGCACCAACGGATCCGTCGACAGCCCGGACACGTCGCTCCAGGGGGGGAACATTCCACGTCCATAGGTGCCGCTCGGAGGGTAGGGGTACTTGTCTTGGCGGGTGCTCCGATTGCGGACCTCCCCCGAACCGTCGAGGCCCCACCAGGTCTCCTCGTCACGGATCTGCCCATCCTCCGCTTCGGAGCTCTCGACCTTGAGATAGAAGTAGTCGCCGGGTTGCAAGGCAAGCGCTTTCGTGGAGTGCCAGCCGCCCCCTCCCGTGTCGACGTGATCCTGCCCCAGCTTCGACAGAAGCACGAGGCCTCCACCGACCGCGACCGCTGCGATCGCGAAGGCCAACGTGGCGGCGCCGAGGCGCTGGCTACGTCGCTTGCGATCTCTCCTCTCGACCATCCGATCGAAGGGGCGATCGGGCAGCGTGACGAGCTCGCTCGCGTTCCTCAGTCGGTCCCGCACGTCATCCATGTGGCTCCCCCATCTCCTTCGCGAGCGTCTCTCGGGCTCTGGCGGCCAAGACACGCACGGTCACCGGTCTGATCCCCAAGACGTCGCCGGCCTGCTCCGATGACAGGTCGAGCACATCCATCAACACGATCGCGGCTCGCTGCCGAGGTGGCAGCGGCGCGAGCGCTCGCACGACGGTGTCACGCTCCTCGACCTCTGCGATCTCGGCATCGACTTGGATCGGGTGAATGACCCTCCGCGCCGCCACCGCCGCACGTCGCAGTCGGCTCCGCCAGACGTTCATGGCCGTGCGGTACAGGTAGCCAACGGGGTCGGGCCCACCGAGCACCTTGTCCCATCGCTCCCACAGTCGGAGGAACGCGTCCTGCATGACCTCCTCCGCTTCCTGGCGGTCGCGCGTCAGCAGCCAGAGCGCCCGGAACAGACGTTCGTGCTCCTGCTCGAAGAACATTTCGAAATCGGCCGCTCGACCCGATGGCCACACGCTGTCGTGGTGCTTCGGCGCCGTTACCGCGACCTCATCCATGCGCGCCATGTACGCGCAGCATGGCTCGTTTCGTTTACGAAGGAGAGGGGTCCTTCGCGCTACTCGGCGAGTTGCCTGCTCAGCTCCCAGTCGTAGCCGAAGGGATCGGTCACACGACCGGTTCGCCAGCCATAGTCTTCGGAGACGGGTGCGACTTGAGTCGCCCCGGCGGCCACGGCTAGATCGAACGCCGAGTCCGGATCCTCAACCGACAGGATCATCCGCATCGATCTCGACCCGAGTGCTCCAGGACTCGCCTCGGAGTCATCCTGGACCCAGAACGGTGCGCTCTCGACCGCGAGTTGTGCGACGGCGAGCGTCCCGTCGTCGCCCTCGAGTCGGTACACCTCTACCGCGCCGAACGCCGCCTCGTAGAACTCGACCGCCTTCTGAGCATCGCTCACGGCTAGCCAGGGAGCGATCGTAGTCTTGTTCGGTTCGGAGCTCGTTGCTGGACTCACGTCTGCCACCTCCGAGTCGCCGGTTCAAGCTCAGCTTGGCGCAGACGCAGCCAAGAAGTCCAACACCAGCTCCTCGAAGCGCTCGGGCTGGCGCATGTTCACGACGTGGTCCGCATCCTCGACGACCACCTT
>CAJDUF010000003.1_pt1 | contig 28483 bp, 22 predicted proteins | sample 7390091 | NCBI WGS metagenome assembly CAJDUF01 (sample SAMEA7055670, study PRJEB34461) | soil metagenome | biome: terrestrial ecosystem; feature: Peninsula; material: soil | place: Antarctica | collected 2016 | reverse complement strand
TTCAACTCGGGGGAGACGCATGGCGGATCCATGCCCTCGGGCGCGAAGGCGTTCTGGGAGGACCTCCTCTCGGCCGGTGCCGACATCGTGCTGAACGGCCACGAGCACAACTACCAGCGCTATGGAAAGCAGGACCCGACCGGCCAGGCCGATCCGAACGGTATCCGTGAGTTCGTGGCGGGAACGGGAGGGAAGAGCCATTACGGGCTCCTCGAGGAGAAGGATCCGAACTACGAGACCGGGAACGCGACGGACTTCGGCGTGCTCCTGCTCCACCTGGGGACCGACTCTTATTCATGGGAGTTCGTCTCCGTGGGCGGTGCCGTGATCGATGCAGGCGGCCCCGTCCGCTGTAATTGAGCTCCTGCCGGTCGGCCGAACCCGTCCGCCTGCTCCTACCCCCTACGGTGGATGCATGTTGACGGTCTCGGGGGCGGGCCCGTAGCTTCGAAGCGGCCGTACCGACCGTACCCCTGACGGAAGGAGATGCCGCATGAGGAAGTCCAGGCGCTTCGCCGGACTCTCCGGTCTACTGCTCGTCGCGTCATTCGCCGGGCTGCAGGCGATCCCCGCCCTTGCGACCCACGGAGGCGATACGGAGGTCACCGTCGGCAGCAACGACGGGATCTTCTCGCAGAACAAGCAGAACGAACCCGCGGTCGCGATCGACCCGGGCCACCCATGGCTCGTCGCGGCGGGCGAGAACAACAACATCGACATGGAGGCCTGTAACGCGGGCCCGGACAACACCTGTCCGTTCACGAACGACGTCGGCGGTTCGGGGATCCAGTTCTCGTTCAACTCCGGCGACAGTTGGATCCAGCCCACGTATACGGGGCTCACGGCCCGCGACTGTCTGGGTGTCGTGGGCAACACCGACCCGCTCTGTGTGGCGCACCCCGGCCCGATCGGCACGCTGCCTCACTACGACGAGCTCGGCATGGTCTCCGACGGAGATGCGGGCGTGGTCTTCGGTCCGGTGCCCGATGCGAACGGGGGCTTCTCCTGGGACAACGGTTCCCGCCTGTATTACGTGAACCTCGCCTCTCCTTCGACGGTGCATGAAACCGCCCCGTTCAAGGGTTTCGAGGCGATCGCGGTCTCGCGGATGGACGTGTCGGCCAGCGTGGATACCGCCGCGGAAGCCGGAGCTCTCGTCGCCGATGCGGACAGCTGGGCCGACCCGGTCGTCGTGAGCAAGCAGTCGGCGACGACGTTCAGCGACAAGGAGCAGATCTGGGCAGACCAGGAAGCGAGCAGTCCATTCTTCGGGAACGCCTATGTCTGCTGGGCATCATTCCGGAGCCTAAGTGGCGGGAACGCAGCGCCCACGCCATTGATCGTCGCGACATCTCGAGATGGAGGAGATACATGGACCTCCAAGCAGGTCACGGACGCGACGAACAACCCGTTCAACCAGAAGAAGGGCTTCGGTCGCTCGGGCTGCACGATCCGTACCGACAGTGCCGGCGTCGTCTACGTGATGGCGAACCAGTTCGCGGTCGGGATGCCGGGCGTCGGCAAGCACATCCTGGTCAAGTCCTTCAACGGCGGGAAGAACTGGACCCGCCCGCGGGTGCTGTTCGACGCCGTGGACACGTGCTTCGCGGTCCAGTACGACGGGACCGGCTTCCGGTGCGTGATGGACGGTGTCGCAGGCTCACGTGACGACCTCTCGGCCTCGCCGAGCCTTGACATCGCGGCGGGCCCGGGCGGGACCGACACTTTGTACGACACGTGGGTGGACGGACGGACCGGGAGCGCCGGTCCGCCGGTGGATAACCAAACGCAGGTGCGGATCGCGTACTCCACCAACCACGGTGGGACGTGGACCCCAAGCGTCGTCCCGATCGCCGGCACCGATCGCCCGTACTACGCGGCGGTCTCGGTCTCGCCCGACGGTACGGACCTCTACCTCGTCTACAACGCGTTCACGAACGAGTACCGGACCGACACGACCTCGACTCGGGGTTTGGTGGGCGTGATCCTGCACGCGAACGTGACCGCATCGGGCGCCCCGGGAACGTGGACCTCGGTCCACCGCGGGGTGACGGGCGATCCGAGGGGATCGTCGCAGAACAACATCGTCCTCGAGTTCCTCGGCGACTACGTCTACGCCGACGCCACGGACGACTACGCCGTGGCCGTCTGGAACGACGTTCGGGAGGTGTCGCGTGGGGCGCCGAGAGGCGCCCCACTCGGCTGTCGGGGCGGCCCATATCGGGCCCATGTCGAAAATGAGATGCGACCGGCTGGAGAGGGTTGGCCTCGCGAGCTCATATCGGCATCGATATGGGCTCGTCCTCCGAGGGGTTCCGATGCCCGCTGAATCTCCGGATCGGCATGGGCAGTGGGCCGGCCGGTAGACGCGCTGAGCGCGGTTCCGACCGGCTAGATCTAGATCGGGAGGGCGAGGACCTGTCGAGCCGTGAGGCGAGTGGTGGTGGGGAGGACACGGAGCCCGACCATCCCGATCCTCCCGGCGACCCACGCGGCTTCGTCCAGCGTTTCGACGGAGATGTGGCCTTCGAGCGTCTCCGATACTCGGAAGATAACTCCGGCTTGGGTCTTGTAGACGTTTCTCTCGCCTTCCACGACACCATTCTACGTCATCGGCGCAAGTGCCGCCGAAGGCTCTCTTTCGGACGGTTGGGCCCCTTCGCGGCCGGGTGGTGGCATCCGGGCGAGGGGAAGTCTGCACACAGGCCGGATCACCAGGTCGGCCCCTTGGGCGTCGCCCGGACGAAGTGCGAACATGCGATCCATGGCGAGCGATGAAGGCGGCGTCACGACCGAGATCGCGACTGGTCGCCCGAGGCATCTGATCCTCGCGCGCGTCGCCTTCGGCGTATTCCTCGTGGGGATCGTCGCCGGCATCGTGATCGGGTTCCTCGATGCCCGGCTCACGGATGAAGCCGTCTTCTCGAGCATCGGGGACCTCCCGTTCATCGTCGGCTTCGCGGCGTTCCCGATCATCGGGTACGTCCTCGTCACCCGCCGGCCGGACAACGCGATCGGCTGGGTGATGCTCGGGATGGGCGTTGTCATGGGGCTGCCGTTCGCTTCGTACGGCGCTTATGCGATCCACGGAGGGCTCGGTGGGCGCGACCTGGGTCTCGTGCTCGAAGCGATCGATCAACCGATGTGGGTCCCCATCGTCGTGATCCCGACGACGTTCCTCCTCCTGCTGTTCCCCGACGGGCACCTGCCGTCGCCGCGATGGCGTTGGTTCGCGCGCATCCTCGGCGTGGGCCTGGTGATCATCTTCCTCGCGATCCTGCTCGGGCCGGGGCCGATCGACGGCGGCACGCTCCCGAAGGAGCAGAACGCACTCGGCATCGAGCCCCTCCGCTCCCTGCTTTCGTTCGCCCTCATCGTCCTCCTCGTGATCCCGATCGGCGCGGTCGGGTCATTGGTGAGTCTCGTGCAGCGGTACCGGCGATCGACAGGTGTCGAACGACTCCAGCTGCGGTGGCTCGTCACGGCCGCGGGCTTCGTGGCCGTGCTGTATTCATCGATCCTGCTGCTCTCGTTCAACACGGACTGGGCAGGCGCTACTACTCCCGGCTGGATAACGGTGATCCAGAACGTCTCGGTCCTGGCCTTCAGCCTGATCCCGATCGCGATCGGCGTGTCGATCCTGCGGTACCGGCTGTTCGAGATCGATGTCGTGATCAACCGGGCACTGTTGTTCGGTGCGCTCGCGGCCTTCATCGCGGTCGTGTACGTGGCGATCGTCGTGGGCGTGGGAGCGATCGTCGGCGCTCAGGCAAGCCCATTGCTCTCGGCGGCGGCGGCTGCGGTGGTTGCCCTCGCGTTTCAGCCGGTCCGGCGACGCGCGCAGCGGTTCGCCGACCGGCTCGTCTACGGAAGGCGTGCGACACCGTACGAGGTGCTGTCCGAGTTCTCCGATCGGCTCGGGAACACCTACGCGAACGAGGAGCTTCTGCCCAGGATGGCGCGCGCACTCGGCGAGGGCACCGGCGCCGCGCGCGCCGATGTATGGATGCGCGTCGGCGACGAACTGCGGCCCGAGGCCGCGTGGCCGGCCGACGCGGAGACGCTCTCGCCTCGACCGACACCTCTGGAAGAGGAGGAGGGCGCCGTCACGGCTTCGTCGATGTTCGAGCCGGTGCGCCATCATGGGGAGCTGCTCGGCGCGTTGTCGATCGAGAAGCGTCCGGGGGAGTCGCTGACCGCGACGGAGGAGAAACTCGTCCGTGACCTGGCCGCGCAAGCGGGGCTCGTCCTGCGGAACGTCGGGCTGACCGAGGACCTGTTGGACACGATCGAGCAGCTGCGGGCGTCACGGCAGCGTCTGGTTTCCGCGCAAGATGAGGAGCGACGCCGGCTCGAACGGAACCTTCACGACGGCGCGCAGCAGCAGCTCGTCGCGCTCGCGGTCAAGCTCCGGCTGCTCGAGCAGCTCGTCGAGCGCGATCCTGCGCAGGCTCGGTCGGTCGCCGCCCAGCTGCAGGGCGACACCACCGCGGCCCTGGAGGAGCTGCGCGATCTCGCGCGAGGGATCTACCCGCCGCTGCTGGCCGACAAGGGGTTGGTCGCGGCGCTCGAGTCCCAGGCGCGTAAGTCGGCAGTGCCGGTCACGGTCGAGGCCGACGGGATCGGGCGATATGAGCGCGAGGCCGAGGCCGCCGTGTATTTCTCGTGCCTCGAGGCGCTTCAGAACGTCGCGAAGTACGCCTCGGCCTCGCGCGCCACGATCACGCTCTCCGACGGCGACGGGCGACTCCGTTTCGAGGTGAGCGACGACGGTGTGGGGTTCGATGCGGCGAGCCGGTCGAACGGAAGCGGGCTCCAGGGCATCGCCGACCGGCTCGCCGCTCTCGACGGCGAGATCGAGATCAGGTCGGCGCCGGGTGCAGGCACGACGGTGGCGGGGATCCTTCCCGTGAGCGGCGAAGGCGAGATGTCGACGAGCTGAACAGGGCCTCTCAGCCGGCGTTGCCGTGCTCGCGGCGACCGCCGTTGCCGGTGCGCGGATGCTCTTTCACCTTGCCGGTGCTTCCGGTCTTCCCGGCATCCCCAGCGTTGCCGTGAGCTACGGCGGTGCCGTCGCCTCGCTGTGACCCATCGCCCGCGGGACCGCCTCGCGGCTTCTGCTTCTTGTTCGCCTTGTTCCCGGGATCGTCGGGACGGCCGCCGCCCTTCCCTTTGTTCCCGCCCGTGCTTTGCCCGTGACCCGAACCGCATCCCTGCGCGCGGACGGCGTCCGAGTGGCCGCGGCCGTTCGACCGATCCGCCCGGCCGTGTCGTACAGCCGGTGCATCGCAGGTCGCCGCCCCTCGGGGCCTGCTGGTTGGTTCGGAAGCCGTGACCTTCTCCTCGGGCAGCGGGTCACTGGGTCGCCTGTTCACGGAGCCGATGACTGCGGGACGCGCACCTCCATGCCCGGGGAAGAGTCCGAGCGCGTTCGGAACCGCGATCGCGATCGTGGTGAGGGCCGTGAGGATCAGCATCCAGGTGGCGACCGCGACCAGGACTTGAGCACGTCGCCCTCGGGAGCGAGCCGGCGTGGATCGGCCGTTCCGCGCGGGAGAGAGGTCACCTCTCGTGATGGTCGGGGCGACATCGACCGCGTCGGGGACGCGGATCGGGGCTTCACGAGGCTGGGCCTCTTCGGCGAGCTCGGCCTGATGAACAGCTCTCCGGACCGCGTCGCCCAGATCCGCGATCGCCTCATATGGATCGACGCGTTCCTCCGCGATCAGCGCCGACACACCATCGGGCCAGACGACGACGAGGACGGCTCCGCGGGAGCTTTGCCTCGCCTCGAGGGCCGCGGCGACGGAGATACCGCCGTCGAGCACGACCACAGCGGGACGAGCGCCCCGCAGGACGCGCGCGAGCTCTCTATCGTCCGAGGCGAGTCCGACGATGTCGAACCCTTCGGCTTCAAGGATGAAGCGGAGGAGCCCGTCGGTCCGTTCGGCCTCGCCCAGGACGACTTGCACCCTTCGCTGGTGATGCATCTGAGTCCTCAGGGCTTCAAGTCCTCTGGTCCGGTCTGTGCCCGATCGTACGCCGAGCCGACCGGGATCTCTGCCGGGCGGATGGCCGTCAGACGGAAGGCCTACAGAGGTCGTACGGAGCGGTCCTTGCGCCGGTCAGCCGAGGAAGAACTCCACGAGCTCAGGCGCCAGGACCTCGGAGGCAGGGCCGTGATCCTGGTCCTCGAGGGTCCGATGCTGCGAGTCGGGGAGGATGTCCACCAGGGCTCGGACTGCGTTGCGCTGCCAGTCCGGGCTGGCGCCGCCGTCCATAACGAGCGTCGGGACTCCGACGGAGGCCCAGCGCCGCTGGAGCGGCGCCGGACTGCCGCCCATGGTGTCTCCCATGATCGCGCCGTCGTACGCCAGCGTGTGCGCCGTCGACTCGAGCGAGGACCAGAAGGGCTGCTCCCGCATCCCCGCGACGACCTCGGCCGGCACACCCACGGCTGTCGTCATGAAGAACTCGACCGCATCGCCCCGTCTGCCCCCCGTGACGAGGTCGTCGAGATGGGTCACGTAGTCCGCCGGCAAGAGCGGACGGCTGTCGTCGACGATGAAGGGTGGCTCGTACAACGCGAGCTTCGAGATCCGGTCGGGGAGCGTGCGAGCCGACTCGAGGGCGAGGACGGCGCCGGAGGAATGTCCGAGCGCGAACGCCTGCCCTCCCACGGCGAGGATCAAAGCCTCGATGTCCTCGACCTCGCGTTCGGGCGCGTACGGCGCCGTGTCTCCGCTGTCGCCACGGCCCCGCCGGTCGAAGGCAACCACGGTGAGGCGCGGTGAGAGTTGCGCCGCGAGCTCTCCGGCCGCCGAGCGATCGGCAAGTGCGCCGCCGACGAGAACGATCGGTGGTCCTTCACCCGACCGATCGAACGCGATCGTGGTGCCGTCCTTCGAAATGACTTCCGTCGTCATCCGCTTCCACTCTATCGACGTGGCTTATCGACCTGGCCCACCGACCTGGCGGCGAGGGCACACGTATCGCGACCTGCGACTCCTCCGTCGTGCCGTCGGAGGGAAGACGTACACTTGAGGAGACGCGATCCCCATCCACGGGAGGGGAGAAGCAGGAGTCACGGAGATCGCATCCGACGATCCCGTCCCACCGCTGGTCCCGGCGCAGGCTCGATATCCCGAGCGAGTTCCGCTCTCGATCCTGCTCACGCTGGCCCTTGACGGTCACGGGTCCGGAACGACCGAAACATCTATGACACATCGAAGGAGCACTCACAAATGCAGCATGTACGCATCGCAACGTATGAGATCAAGGACGGCAACTTCAAGGAGCTCGCCGACATCGCCCGCCAGGGCATGCTGCGCACGTTCCAGGAGCAGCCCGGCTTCATCCGCTACGGCCTCGCAGACATCGGCGACAAGAAGTGCGTGTCGTTGAGCATGTGGGAGACCCGTAAGGACGCCGACGCCGCCGTCCCGGTGGCCGAGCGCTGGGTCCGCGACAACGTCGCGCGCCTGGTCGACCTCCGTACGACCCAGATCGGGGACTTTGCCTTCTTCGAGGGCACTCCCGCGAAGGTCTAAGGAACGGTAGTTCGCGGCCCCGCCGTGCCGCTGCACGAGCGCGGCCGTGCGGGGAGGGGAGTCCACTTCGGTGGACTCCCTCCTCCAACACGAAAGTGAGGGCACTATGTCGATCGTGAAGGATCGGATCCGCCCGCTCGATCCGTCTTCGCATCAGGAGTTCCTCGAGCCCGACCGTGAGGCCGGGGCCGAAGGCGGAAGCACCGAGCCCTTCGCACACCCGCTTCCTCGAACGTCGTCGACGCCGGAGGAGATCATCACGCTGGACGACGACATCCGTGATGCGCTCCAGCCCCACGTCCCCGCCGGCAGGACCAAGTTCGAGCTCGAATCTCGAGGCGGGTACCTGCGCACGGTGACCGGGACGGTCGCCTACCTCGACGAGGACGCCCAGACCTACATGGTCCTGCGCGGCAACGGCGACGGCGAGCTCGTCCGGGTGCCGCTGCGAGACATCACGGCGGCGCACGAGACGGCGCCGACGGGCCAGTTGCACGCCGTGACACGCGACGCAGAGGGCATCGGCACAGCAGAGTGATGGAACCGCTCTGCCGATCGGATCGCTCCGAGCTCGATCTCCGCTGAGCACGCCGGGATCGCTCCGGCGCACGCCGGGCACCTCTAGGATGCGCCCGTGAAGGGGTGTCCCTCCTGCGGAGAAGAGAACGCCGACAAGGCTCGCTTCTGCCAGAACTGCGCGACTCCACTCGACGAGCCCGACGGCGTCGCCGCTGACGTCCGCAGGGTCGTCACGATCGTCTTCGCCGACGTCACCGGGTCCACCTCCCTCGGCGAGCGGCTCGATCCGGAGGCGCTCCGCCGAGTCATGGGCCGCTATTTCGACGAGATGTCGGCCGTGATCGAACGCCACGGTGGGACGGTCGAGAAGTTCATCGGCGACGCGGTGATGGCCGTCTTCGGGATCCCACGCCTGCACGAGGACGATGCGTTGCGCGCGGTCCGAGCGGCCTCCGGCATGAGGGAGGCGCTCGAGGTGCTCAATGTCGAGCTCGAACGCGAGCACGGCGTCGGCATCGCCGCTCGGATCGGGGTGAACAGCGGAGAGGTGGTGGCCGGCGATCCGTCGGCCGGCCAGCGGCTCGTGACGGGAGACGCCGTGAACGTCGCCGCCAGGTTGGAGCAGGCCGCTTCGCCGGGCGAGATCTTCCTCGGCGAGACGACCTATCGGCTGGCGAGGGACGCGGTCGAGGTGGAGTCCGTGTCCGCGCTCGATCTGAAAGGCAAGGAGGAGCCGGTTCCCGCGTACCGCCTGGTGAGCGTCCTTACCGACACGGCGGGACACGAACGTCACCTCGACTCACCGATGGTCGGCCGCGGCAAAGAGCTCGAGATGCTGGAGCGCGCGCTCGAGCGCGCTCTCATGGAGCGCACCTCTCACCTGTTCACGCTGCTCGGCCCCGCCGGGGTCGGGAAGTCGAGGCTCGTCAGCGAGTTCCTCGGGGGATCGGCCGCGTCCGCGACCGTCCTTCGCGGCCGATGCCTCTCCTACGGCGAAGGCATCACGTTCTTCCCGCTCGCCGAGGTGATCCACCAGGCGGCCGGCATCCTCGAAGGCGAGCCGCCGGCCGCCGCGCGAGCGAAGCTGGCCGCATCGCTGGCGGACAGCGCCGACGGGGAGCGCGTGGCGTCGCTCGTGGGAGGTCTGTTCGGGTGGAGTCCTCCGGGTGCGACCGAGGACGCCTTCTGGGCCGTCCGGAAAGTTCTCGAGCATCTCGCGCGCGAACGGCCGGTCGTGGTGGTCTTCGACGACATCCATTGGGCCGAGCCGACGATGCTGGATCTGATCGAGCATCTCGCCGACTGGACGCGCGATGCGGCCGTCCTTCTGGTCTGTGTCGCGCGTCCCGAGCTCCTCGACATCCGCTCCGGCTGGGGGGGAGGCAAGATGAACGCCACCTCGATCCTGTTGGAGCCCCTGCCCGGCGACGAGGCGTCGCTGCTCGTCGACAACCTCCTGGGGCGGGCCGAGATCCCGCAGGTCGCGCGGGACCGGATCCTCGAAGCGGCGGAGGGGAACCCGCTCTTCGTCGAGGAGATGCTCGCGATGTTGATCGACGACGGGCTCCTTCGATTCGAGGAGGGTTCCTGGCGCTCGGTCGAGGACCTCGCCCACGTGACCGTCCCGCCGACGATCCATCTCCTGCTCGCCGCGCGCCTCGACCGGCTGGATGCCGACGAGCGCGCCGTGATCGAGCGCGGCGCCGTCGAGGGAAAGGTCTTCCACGCGGGCGCCGTCACCACCCTCAGTCCGGAGTCCGTTAGGCCGAACGTCCGCTCACGTCTGCTCGCGCTCGCACGCAAGGAGCTCATCCGGCCCGATCGTGCCGAGTTCGCGGGGGAGGACGCGTTCCGTTTCCGTCACCTGCTGATCCGGGACGCCGCCTATCAAGCGATGCCGAAGGAACAGCGCGCCGATCTGCACGAGCGGTTCGCCGAGTGGCTGGAGGGCACCGCCGCCGGGCGGATCGCTGAATACGAGGAGATCCTCGGCCACCACCTCGAGCAGGCATACCGCTACCGCGCCGAGCTGGGCAAGATCGATGAGAGGACGAAGTTGCTCGCCAGGCGGGCGGCCGAGCACCTGTACGCGTCCGCGGTCCGGGCCGACGAGCGTGCGGACGTGAACACGGCGAAGACGCTTCTCGATCGGAGCGTCGAACTGTCCGACGGCGCCGTGCAGCTCAAGTCGCTCGTACTGCTTTCAGAGCTCCTTCAGGAGCTGCAGGACTTCCCGGCGGCGCTCGACACCGCGACCCGCGCGATCGAGATCGCGGAGGCGATCGGTGATCGTCGGTCGGCGCTTCGGGCCGAGCTGGTGCGGATCATGTCCCGGGCATCGATCGATCCGGCCCGGACCATGGAAATCTCGCACGAGGAGACGACGGCGATCCTCGACGAGGCACGACGTCTCACCGACGTGGAGCTGCGCGACCAGGCGATCCGCTTGCTCGCGCTCATGTCGTTCTTCCAGGGGAGGACCGGCGAGACCGTGAGGATCCTCGACGAGCTGATGGATCGAGCGCCGACGATGTCCAGGCGGGCGCGGCAGGAGATCGCCGGGCAACTCGGCATCTCGGCGTACTTCGGCTCGCTCCCGCTCGAGGATGCGTTCGCCGCGCTCGACCGGGCCTACGCGCTTCAGGGCGACAGTCCCAGCGGCGAGGGCCAGGATCTCCGGGTCCGGGCCGGTCTCCTCGGGATGGCCGGGCGTTTCGAGGAGGCGCACGCGGCGATCGACCGATCGGTCGCCTTGTTCGAGGAGCTGGGCAGGCCGAATGCCATCGTCGCCTCGAACCAGGCGACCGGGGAGACGCTTCGGCTCGAGGGACGGCTGGACGAAGCGGAGGAGATCTTCCGGCAGATGCACGAGGCCTACGAGGCGATCGGTGAAACAGGCTTCAACTCGACGATCTGCGGTCTGATCGCACAGACGCTGTGCGACCTGGGGCGTCATGAGGAGGCCGATTCGTTCGCCGAGAAGAGTCGGACGCTTGCCGCCGAGGACGACTTCGCCTCGCAAGGGCTCTGGCGGATGGCGCGGGCGCGGGTGCTCGCGGCCTCCGACGCGTTCGAGGAGGCACTCCGGCTCGCGGACGAGGCGGTCGAGATCATGGATGGCACCGACTACCTCGTGTACCAGGGCGAAGGCCATGAGGTCCGGGGCCAGGTCCTCGAGGCGGCGGGCCGCGGCGACGACGCGCGCGCGGCCTTCGAGGAGGCGCTCGCCCGCTACGAGCGGAAAGGGAACGTCGTCGCCGCGGCCCGTGTCCGCGCGCAGCTCGATCGGCTCGAGAGCGACGGCGCCGTCTAGCTGCTCGAACGGATCCGCACATCGAGTACACTGACAACATCACGCGTCGAGCGAGCACGCTGAGACGCCCACGTGGTGAAGGCCGTCTTCCCTCCCATCTTCTCGGAGCAGTCGATCGTCCCCACACACTCCGAGAGGAATCGTTGATGTCAACACAAGCCGACAGGTTGCACGCTGCCGTCGTCCCCATCCGAGCCGTACCGGCTCGAGAACCGAACTTCGCCGACCTGGGCGTTTCAGGCTCGGTCGTGGAGGCCCTCCGCATGCGGGGGATCAGCGCGCCCTTCCCGATCCAGACGCTCGTACTTCGGGACGCGCTCGCGGGTCGCGACGTGCTGGCGCGTTCACGCACCGGCTCCGGGAAGACCCTCGCGTTCGCGGTGCCCATCGTCGAGCGGGTGACGCCCGGAGGCGGGAGCCCGAACGCGCTGATCCTGGCGCCGACCCGGGAGCTTGCGAGCCAGGTCACCGAGGAGTTCCGGGCGATCGCAGACGTGAAGCGGCTGCGGGTCGCCGCCGTGTACGGCGGTGTTGGGCTCGGACCGCAAGCCAAGCGCGCCCGCCACGCCGACATCGTGATCGCCACGCCCGGCAGGCTGCTTGACCTGGTGCAGCGGAAGATGCTTCGGCTCGACCGGGTGCGCATCTGCGTGCTGGACGAGGCCGACCGGATGCTCGACATGGGCTTCCTGCCCGACGTCACGCGCATCCTCGAGATGCTGCGCCCCGACCGGCAGACGATGCTCTTCTCCGCCACCCTCGAGGGAGCGATCGGGCGGCTGGCGACGCGCTTCATCGACAACCCCGTTCGTCACGAGGTGGCCGGCGAGGACGGTCCGCTCGTGACCGAGGCTCACCACCGCTTCGTCGCGGTGGAGCAGGCCGGGCGGCTGCGAGCGCTCGTCCGCGAGCTGGCCGCCGACCGGGGCCTGACGCTGGTCTTCGTTCGAACGAAGCGGGGCGTCGATCGGCTGGCGCGGAGCCTGAAAGCCGAGGGTTTCCATGCGGGGGCCCTGCACGGTGGGATGACGCAGCCGGCACGGGAGCGTGCGCTCGGGCGGTTCGCCGCGGGCGCGAACGACGTGCTGGTGGCGACCGACGTCGCCGCGCGCGGGCTCGACCTCGAACACATCACCCACGTCATCAACTTCGACCCGCCGGCCGACGAGAAGGACTACCTCCACCGGGTGGGCCGCACGGCCCGCGCGGGCCGGAGCGGCACGGGCATCACGTTCGTCACGCCGGAGAAGACGCGTGAGGTCGGAAGGATCGCCAGCGTCCTGAAGCTCCACACCCAGTTCGGGGACGCCGGGCTGCGGGCGGAGGCGCCCAGGTCCGAGACGCCAAGACCCAGGAGCAGCGATGCTCGCCGGCCGCGATCACGACCGCGACCCGCGAGGCGTGGACGATGACCGAACGGGCGGAAACCCAGGCCGACGCGGCGATCCGGGCGGCCGCAGCGAGAGCGGCGATCGCGAAGAAGATCGCCTCTCTCGCGAGCAAGGTGACCGACGACAACGATGCTCAGATGGTGCTGCATCTCGCGCAGGCCTACGCCGCGCTCGCCACGGAGCCGCCCCGGACCCGGGGCGGCTCCAGCTAGCTCTGCCAGCTCGCTCTGCCGACTCACCTAGAGGGTCGGCCCTTCGATCAGACGGTGTCCCCCAGATGGGTGGGCCCGGTATTCCTGATCCGGAGGAGATCTCCTCACGGATAGTCCTCAAGCCCGTCGCCCGTTCGGCCGATACGGTCATATGTCCCTCGCCGAACGCGCCTCCCGGGCTCCGGTCTTCGCTCGCCGGAGAGAAGATCGTTCGCTCCGCCGTGAGAGCGATTCGGTGGTGTCCGGTCTGATCGGCTCCCAGCCGCTTCGCCGGGAGACCGATGGGTGGCTCGAACGCTGGATGGAGACCGTCGCCGACCTGGCTCGGCTGAAGGACTCCCATCCGATGCTCGACGCCGTGATCGACGAACAGGACGGCCGGCGGATCCGCATCGGCGACCACTGGCTCTTCGACTTCGCGTCCTGCAACTACCTCGGGTTCGACCTCGACCCCGAGATCATCGCCGCCGTGCCGGAGTACCTGAGCCGATGGGGTACCCACCCCTCCTGGTCCCGCCTCCTCGGAAGCCCCGTGCTGTACGAGGAGATCGAGGAACGGGTGACGGAGCTGGTCGGCGGCGAGGACACACTGTTGTTCCCTACGATCACCCACATCCACATGTCGGTCCTGCCGGTGCTGGTGGGCGCCGGGACGATCTTCCTCGACGGGCGAGCGCACAAAACGATCTACGACGGCGCGATGATCGCTCGCGGCCACGGAGCAACGGTCCAGCGATTCCGGCACGACGACCCCGAGCATCTCGAGCAGCTGCTGCGATCGAGCGCGATCACGCCTCGCGTGATCGCCCTCGACGGCGTCAATTCGATGCTCGGCAACGCGCCCGATCTGCGCGAGTTCGCGCGGATCGCGCGTGAGTACGACGCCTTGCTCTATGTCGACGACGCCCACGGGTTCGGCGTCGTCGGCGAGCGCTCGCCGGCCGAGCTCTCGCCGTGGGGCAAGCGCGGCAACGGGATCATCCGGCACCAGGGAGAGAACTTCGAGAACGTGATCTTCATCGCGGGCTTCTCGAAAGCGTATTCCTCGCTTCTTGCGTTCCTCACCCTGCCGACGCGCCTCAAGGACGTGCTGAAGGTGGCGGCGCCTCCGTACCTATACTCGGGGCCCTCACCGGTCGCCTCGCTCGCCACGACGATCGCCGGTCTGGACGTGAACGAGCGGCGCGGCGACCTCACCCGCCTCGACATGTTCCGCAAGACCCAGCGGGTCCTCGATCGGGTGCACGAGCTCGGCATCTACACGCCGAACCACTCGGGCTACCCCTTGATCGAGATCCCCCTCGCGGATCACGAGGACATCGACGCCGTCGGGCACTTCCTCTTCGATCACGGGATCTACCTGACCATGGCCGCCTATCCCCTCGTCCCGAAGGATGAGGTGGGGTTCCGGATCCAGATCACCGCTGCGAACGACGACGAACAGATCGAACGACTCTGCGAAGTTCTCGGCGAGATCAGCGAACGCTTCGAGCTCCAACACGACCATCACCGCGAGCTCCTCCGGGAACGAGCCGCTCGACACGAAGGAGCTGTGAGATGACGAAGGGTCCTGTCGCGGAGGGGTTGGGCCGCGTCGAGGAATTGTCCGAAGCTGGAGACTACGAGGCCGCGCTCCAGGAGCTCGATCGTCAGCTCGAGAGCCATCCCTTCGAGCCCTCCGTGCACACCGCGCGTGGATGGGCCCTGGAGAACCTTGGCCCGCAAGGTCTTCCGGCCGCTCGCGATGCCTACGTGCGGGCGCTCGAGCTCAACCCCAGTGCCCTGTGGGCCAAAGAGGGTCTGTCCAACGTGCATCGGAGGATGGGCGATCCCGCCGAGGCCGACCGTTTGGCCCGGGAGGTGATCGAAGAGGGGATGCCTCGGTGCCAGGAGGAGATCGACCTCCTCGAGCTGATCGGCTGGTGCCAGTTGCGCCTGGGCGACTACCAGGAGGCCGTCGTCACGCTCCGCAAGGCCCTCGAGCTGGACGGTCGTTGGACCGCCGTGCGGTTCGACCTCGCGCTCGCGCTGATGTGCGTCGGGGATCGCGGGCGGGCGTTCCTCGAATACCAGCGCGGTATCCACCAGACTGTGAACGGCGGCGTGGAGCGTCTCCGCGGTGTCGTGCGCATGGGCCTGGACGACCTCGAGGAGTGCCTGTCAGAGCGGCCGGCCCTCGCCGGTACCCGCGAGGCGATCGCCGCGCGCGAGCTCCTGCGATCCACCCTCCGGGTCGCGTCGCGAACGGCCTGATCATGGTGGGGCTGCTGGATCGCGTTCGCATCCTTCGGCCGCTCCGTCACCGCGACTTCCGGCTTCTCTGGACCGGGATGACCGCGTCGCTGATCGGCGACGGCATCTTCCTCGTGTCGCTCGCATGGCAGGTCTACGAGCTGTCGAACACCCCCACGGCACTGTCGATCGTGGGCATCGCGATCACCGTGCCGCAGATCATCTTCTTGCTCTTGGGAGGAGTCGTCAGCGACCGGTTCGACCGGCGCCGCGTCATGATCGCCGCGGATGCGCTCCGCATGGTGAGCGTCGCGATCCTCGGCGTCCTGTCGCTCGCCGGCGCCCTGGAGCTGTGGCACATCATCATCGTAGCGGCGGCCTTCGGTGCCGGAACCGCGTTCTTCGGTCCCGCCTTCGATGCGATCGTGCCACAACTGGTTCCCGGCAAGGACTTGAACCAGGCGAACTCGCTGGACCAGTTCATCCGACCGGCGGCGGCGCGGATGATCGGCCCCGCGCTCGGCGGGTGGCTGATCGCCGCGTGGGGCGGCCGAGCGGGAAACGCGTTCCTGATCGACGCTCTCACGTTCCTGGTCTCGATCGTCTGCGTGTTCCTGATGAAGGGGCACGCGGTCGAGCGTTCATCGGAGGAGCGCGGCGCGAGCGCGTTCCAGGAGATCCGCGAGGGTTTCCGGTTCGTGCGCTCCCGGGTATGGCTGTGGGGCACGCTGCTGGCGGCGACCCTCGCGTACCTGATCTTCTGGGGCCCGTCGGAGGTGCTGTTGCCCTTCCTCGTGAAGAATCAGCTAGGCGGAACCGCCCGGGACCTCGGGTTCGTCTTCGCGCTCGGAGGGGTGGGCGCCATGTTCGCGGCGATCGTGATGGGGAACAGGGAGATGCCTCGAAGGCACATCACGTTCATGTACGGGGTGTGGACCATCTCGACGCTCGCCGTCGCCGGCTACGGCCTGGCGAGGTTCCCGTGGCAGGCCATGGTCGCGAGCTTCATCTTCAACGCGCTCGAGGGAGCGGGGACGATCGTGTGGGCGACCACCAAGGGCCGCCTCGTCCCCGAGCGCCTCCTCGGCCGAGTGTCGAGCTTCGACTGGTTCATCTCGATCGGGCTCGTCCCGATCTCCTTCGCCCTCACCGGCCCGGTGGCGGCGGTCTTCGGCGTCCGGACGACCCTCGTCGGCGCCGGCGTGCTGGGCGGCATCGTCACCCTGGCGTTCCTCTTCCTCCCGGGGATGCGAGACCTGGAACGGACCGGTGCCCTTGCGAGGGCGACCGGGGATGACGACGTCGCCCTCGGCTTCCCGATCACCGGCCCGCTCGAAGGGCCGATGATCCCGGCGGCCTTCGCCGAACCCGTGCCTGCCGTGCCCTCCGGCCCTGAATCAGCCGAGCGTACGAGCCCCTGACGGGCCAGACGCCTCCCCTAAGGTCCATCCCTCGAACATCCGATAGTGGATTGTGAAGAGGCGAGCGTGGCTCGTGTACTCCTGTGGCGGAGCCGTTGTGACCGCTATGTACCTGTTCGTTCCGGGGTTGCGCCTCGGACCGTTCTTCAACCTCATCGCGATCTCCTCGTCGATCGCGATCGTGATCGCCGTCCGGCTGTGGGTGCCGCAGTCTCGGCTTCCCTGGTACCTGTTCGCGCTTGGTCAGGCGTTCTTCGTAGCCGGGGACGTCATCACCTACAACTACGAGCGCTTCTTCGGGACGACGCTCCCGTTCCCCTCGATCGGCGATGTCTTCTACCTCTCGGTCTACCCCTGCCTCGTGGCGGGGATCCTCCTGCTCGTCCGACGGCGGGATCCGGGTGGCGACCGGGAGAGCGTGATCGACTCGCTGATCGTGGCGATCGGCGTCGGAACGGTCTCGTGGGTGTTCCTCCTGTCCCCGCTGGCGCACGACTCGGATTCGAGCCTGCTCCAGAAGCTCACCGCGATGGGCTATCCCGCGATGGACCTGATCCTGTTCACCGTGATCGTGCGCCTCGCGATCGGCAGCGGCCGTCGAGCTCCCGCGTTCTACCTCATGGCGGGAGCCGTCGCCGCGCTCTTCATCACAGACTTCGCGTACAGCTATCTGTCCGTCCAGGGCATCGTCTACAACCAGGCTGGGTACCTCGAGGCCGGGTGGGCGTCGTTCTACATCCTCTGGGGGGCAGCGGCCCTGCACGGATCGATGCGAGCCCTCTCCGAGCGGACGGCCGATACGGATCCAACGCTTTCCCGGGCGAGGCTCACCCTGCTCGCCCTGGCCTCGCTCCTCGCCCCCTGCGTGATGATGATCCAGCAAACGCGGCGAGTGCCCGAAGACCTGCCCGTGCTGATCGGCGCCTCGGCGGCGCTGTTCCTCCTGGTCGTTATCAGGATCGCGGGCCTGGTTCGTAAACAGGAGCAATCCGCGATCCGGGAACGCGCGCTGCGCGGGGCCGGTACCGCACTCGTGACCGCCACCAACAGGGATGGCATCTACGCGGCGACGTTGCAGGCAGCTCATTCGATCGCCGGGGAGACCTCGGTGATCCGGGTGCTGGTGGCCGAGGAAGCTCTCCAGGACTTCACGGTCGTGGCTGCCGAAGGTGGGACGGAAGAGGTCGTCGGCCGGACGATCTCGCTCTCGACCATCCGGGACTGGAAGCGCGACCGGCTCCGGTCGCATCGCTCCTACGAGGTCCCCATCGAGGAATCGGAGCTGGCCGAACCGCTCGCACTTCCCTCTGAGTGCACGTTCCTCCTGAGCGGGCCGCTCTTCATGAAGGACGAGCTGCGGGGTCTGCTCGTGGTCGGGAGCACGTCACCCCTTCCGAAGGAGAACCGAGACACCTTGGAAGCACTCACCTCGCAGGTGGCCTTGGCGCTCGACAGCGCGGCCCTGACCGAGGACTTGCTCCGGCAGAAGACGGAGGCTCGCTTCCGCTCGCTCGTCCAGAACTCGACCGACGTCGTCATGGTCGTCGACGCGGATTCCACGGTCCGCTACGTCAGCCCTTCGATCCATGGTGTCTTCGGGTACGAGCCCGGGGAGCTCGAGGGGACCCAGCTCATCCGACTGATCCACCCCGACGACAAGGCCCAGGTGCTGCAGTTCCTCACCGCGATCGGGCGTGAGGGGGCGCCGACCACCACGCTCATCGAGTCGCGGATGCGCCACCGAGACGACTTCTGGCTCCACGTGGAGACACTTCGGACCGACCTGATGCACGATCCGAACGTGAAGGGGATCGTCCTCAACTCGCGAGACGTGTCGGAGCGCAAGGCATTCGAGGAGCAGCTCGCACACCAGGCCTTTCACGACTCGATCACGGGTCTGGCCAACCGGGCGTTGTTCAGGGATCGCGTCGAGCATGCCCTGGAGCGTCAGACGCGCGATGAGAAGCCCGTCTCGGTTCTGTTCATGGACCTCGACGACTTCAAGACGATCAATGACTCACTCGGCCATGCGGCGGGCGATCGTCTGCTCGGTGAGGTGGGCGAACGCCTGCGCACGTGTCTTCGAACGCCGGACACGGCGGCGCGACTGGGAGGGGACGAGTTCGCGGTCCTCCTCGAAGACGGGGGCGAGAGCGTGGGTGCCGCCGACGTCGCCGGTCGGGTCCTGGCCGCCCTCGACGGGCCGTTCCACCTGGAAGGGAAAGAGGTCTTCGTTCGAGCGAGCATCGGGATCGCAACATCCCAGATCGGTCGAGCGGTCGGGCCCGAGGGGGCCGAAGAGCTGCTCCGGAACGCGGACGTCGCGATGTACATCGCGAAAGAGGCGGGGAAGAACCGCTATCAGGTCTTCGAGGAGGAGATGCACGACACCGCGTTGCGGCGATTGGAGACGAAGGCGGACCTGCAGCGAGCCGTCGACAACGAGGAGTTCGTGCTGCATTTCCAACCGGTGATCGTGCTCGAGACGGGAGAGATCGAGGGGTTCGAGGCATTGGTCCGGTGGAACCATCCCACCCGCGGTTTGGTGATGCCTATGGACTTCATCCCGCTCGCTGAGGAAACGGGCCTGATCGGCTCCATCGGCGCCTGGGTCCTCTGGGAGGCCTGCCGAGCCGGGAGAGCACTCCAGCCCGTCGGTCCTGAGGCGCGACCCCTGAACATGGCCGTGAACCTTTCCGCTCGACAGCTCCAGCGCCCCGAGATCGTCCAGGAGATCGCACGGGTGCTCCTGGAAACCGGGCTGCATCCCGAGCGCCTCGTGCTCGAGATCACCGAGAGCGTGATGATGCAGGACATGGTCCTGTCGAACCAGCGCCTAACCCAGCTGAAGCATCTCGGCGTCCAGCTCGCGGTCGACGACTTCGGGACCGGGTACTCGTCGCTGAACTACATCCGCCGCTTCCCCGTCGACATCCTGAAGGTCGACAAGTCCTTCGTCGACGGCGTGGCGGATGGAGGCGAGGAGTCCGCGCTCACGGCCGCGATCATCGAGCTCGCCGGCATCCTCAACCTCCGCCCGGTTGCCGAGGGCATCGAACGAGCCGACCAGCTCGAGAAGCTCCTCGAGCTGCACTGCGAGCTCGGTCAGGGCTACTACTTCTCCGAACCCCTCACGCTCGAAGGTGTCCACGAGCTGCTCACCGCACGTCGGGTCCTTGCGACGCGAGACGCAGAGCTCTCGTCGTAAGCACGCCTCTCTTCGCCCCTTGGGATAGATGACGGGTCACGCCATCGGGGCGACCCTTCCAGGTCTCGCATGCATCATTCCGAGTACGGTCGGGTACAGGAACGAGAGACCCTCGAGCAGAGGAGGTTGTCATGCCGTCATCCGACGAGCGCACGACGAACGATGGGACCCAGGATCGAGCGCGCTGGGACGACGCTGAGAAGCCGACGTCCGACAGCACGGAGCAGGCGAAAGAGGTCGAGGAGACCCTCGACGCGCCAAGCACCCCCGAACCATCGTGGCGGCCCGAGACGCCCGCGTGGGATCGACCCACACCGCGATCCGAGACCATGCCGACCGGTATGGGCGGACCCATGAACGAGGCGATGACTCGCCCCGCGACCACGCCCAGGTCGACGGCCGCTCGCAAGGCCGCGACCGCCGCGAGCGCGAAGGCCGCGACGCGGAAGCGGAAGACGGCTGCGCGGAAGCCGGCAGCGCGCAAGGCTGCGACCACTCGCAAGCGCACAACGGCGCGGAAGGCCACGACGCGGAAGTCGCCGACGCGTGTGGCCGCCGGGAAGAAGGCCTCGACCACACGGAAGCGCAAGACCACGGCAGCGCGGAAGGCTTCGACCACCCGGAAGCGGAAGACGGCTGCGCGGAAGCCGGCAGCGCGGAAGGCTGCGACCACTCGCAAGCGAATCACGGCGCGGAAGGCCACCACGAGGAAGCGAACGACCGCGCGCAAGGCCCCCACGCGGAAGCGGACGACGGCGCGGAAGGCCACGACGCGGAAGTCACCGAAGCGTGTCGCCGCCGGGAAGAAGGCCTCGACCACCCGCAAGCGCACGACGGCGCGCAAGGCCACCACGCGGAAGTCACCGAAGCGTGTCGCCGCCGGGAAGAAGGCGGCGACCGCGCGGAAGCGCAAGACGGCCCCGGCGCGGAAGGCGTCGTCCCGCAAGCGCACAACGGCGCGGAAGACCGCCTCCCGCCGAGCTCGCTAGGCGGGAGGCGGCTCCGCACACGACCCTGGTGTCGTCTTCGGTAGCCCCGCGTGACGGGCACCCGCATCGCGATCGTCTTCTCCCTCGCGGCCGGCATCGCCGGCGCGGCGCAGGCCTCGGTCTCGGGTGCGCTCGGCCGCCGGGTGGGCACGATCGGTGCCGCCGGGTTCGGTGTAGCGCTGGCCGCGATCCTCGTCGTGGCGCTGGCGGTCGCGCTCGGACGCGGCGGATCGATCGTTGCGGCGATCCACCAGCCGTTCTGGCTGTGGTTGGGCGGGCTCTTCGGAGCCACGATCGTGCTGGCGATCGCCTATGCGCCTCCTCGGATCGGCACGTTCGCGACCGTTGCGCTGCTCATCGCAGGCCAGCTGGCGGCCGGCGCGGCGATCGATGCGTTCGGCCTGCTCGGTTCGCCTCGGATCCCCGTGACGATCACGAGGGCCACCGGCTTGCTGCTGGTCGCGGCCGGCGCCGCTCTGACGCTGAAGCGGTGACCCGCTGACCGGCTACGGCCGGCGGACCGAGATCACCATGTTGGCGACCCGCGTGGCCAGGATCCGGTCGCCCTTCTCGAGGCCGTCGGGAACGCTCTCGGCGCCGAGGCGAGCCTGCTGGACGGAGCGATCGGGGAACCCGACGGCGAGGTCGTGATACGTCACGCCGTGGATATCGAGCGACTTCACCTCGAGGACGATCGCCTCTTCCTCTCCCAGCATCTGCTCCAGCCTAATGCCCCCCCCGTCGCAACCGGCCGCTAGGGTTGTCCCATGAGGGCAACGGGAGTGGATCGACGCCGCGCGTCGGCGGGTGGGCACCATGTGCGCGCTGGGGCTGTTTGCGCGACCACACTGATCACGGCGATCCTCACCGTCGTCCCGGCCCCCCGAGCCGTTGCCGCTGGGACCAAGGTGCCGGGGATCGACGTCTCGATCTGGCAGGGCGACGTCGACTGGAACGCGGTCGCATCGACGACGACGCGCTTCGTGATCATGCGAGCGACGCGCGGGAACACCTACGACGACCCCAGGTACGCCGCGTATCTGGCCGAAGCCTCCGCGAACGGGCTGGTCGTCGGTGCGTATCACCGAGCGAAGGTCGGCGTCGGCGCGGGGGATGCGAAGGCGGAGGCCGACCACTTCGTCGACGTCGCGCAGAACGCCGCCAGGGACGTCCTGCCAGCGTTGGATATCGAGGAGCACAACGGTCTCAACGCCTCACAGCTGACGGAATGGGTGCGCTCGTGGCTCGCTCGGGTGTACAGCCGGACAGGCGTGCGCGCCATGATCTACTCGAGTCCGCACTTCTGGCGAACCTACCTCGGCGACACGACGTGGTTCGCCGAGCATGGGTACCCGTTGTGGATCGCGCATTGGGGCATCCCATCGCCGATGATCCCCGCCGGCAACTGGGGTGGCCACGGCTGGACCTATTGGCAATGGACCTCGACCGGGCGTGTCTCGGGGATCGGTCCCAACGTCGATCGCGATCGCTTCAACGGCACCCGTCTGCTGCGAGGCAGGATCGCCTCGCTCACCGTGACGCCCGCGGCTGGCGGGACCATCACGGGCGCCCGGATCGCGTGTGGCGGCGCCGCGATCAAGTGCAGCAGGCTGGCGAACCCCGATACGGTCATCACGCTCGCCGCCACCCCCGATCCGGGCGCCTCGCTCCTGCGATGGACCGGCGAGTGCAGTGACGCGGGCTCGTCCCCGACCTGCGACGTGACCGCGCTGGGCGACAAGACGGCGTCGGCCGTGTTCGGGTACCCGGTGACCGTCGAGCTGCAGGGGAGCGGCGGGGGTACGGTCTCTTCATCGCCGGCGAGGATCGATTGCGGGGCGACGTGCACGGCTTCGTTCGCCGCGGGATCGACGATCGACCTGAGCGCCGTCGCCGATTCCGCATCGGCCTTCACCGGGTGGGGTGGCGGATGCGGGGGGCTCAGCTCCACCTGCTCGGTGACCGTCTCGTCTCCGACCGATGTCGTCGCGACCTTCGACTCCGTGGTGAGTGTCGAGCAGGACGGCGCCGGAACGGCCTTCGGCTGGGGTCGTGAGACGCATCCGAGCGCGATCGGCGGGTCGTACCGATGGGAGCGGAGGGCCGGGGCGACCGCGACGTACGCGTTCACGGGAGGCGCCGTGACCGTGTTCACGATCTCGGGACCGGGGATGGGCAAGGGCCGTCTCGCCATCGACGGCACGACCGTGGAGACCTTCGACGGCTACGCGCGCACGCTCGTTACGGGTGTGAGGCACCGCCTCTCGCAGCTCGGGACCGGCCCGCACAGCGTCACGGTGCAGGTGCTCGGCACGAAACGACCGGCCGCCACCGGCCCTCGCGTCACGATCGACGCCCTCCGCTGGGGCGCCCAGACCCACGCCGCCCCTTCAGCGGAGTCCGTCGCATGGGCGGCGGTGACGAACCCGTCCGCGAGCGGCGGCAGCTACGCGATCAGCGATGCGGGTGGCGCGTCCTCGAGGCTGCGGTTCCAGGGGACGGGGGCGTCGCTCCGCACCCTCCGCGGCCCGGCGATGGGCCGGGCGGAGATCTGGGTGGACGGAGCCCTCGCGCGCGTCGTCGATCTGTACTCACCGGCGGCGGCGTTCGCCACCGTGCGGCTCGCGGAGGGGTTGGTCGACGGATCGCACACCGTGCGGATCGTGGTGGTCGGAACGCATCGGTCTGCGAGCTCGGGAAACAGGGTCGCGATCGACCGTTGGCTCGTGGTGTAGCCCTCAGTCATCGGCGCGTTCGATCTTGAGCGCGCGCCATCCGGTCGGGGCATGTTCGTGCGTGGCGTGGCACGTGAGCCGCATCGGCGTTCCGAGCGTCCGCTCGAGCTGGACCCGGTGGCGTCCGCTCGTGGTCGCGAACGTCACCTTCGCGTGGTCTCCTTCACGGTCGGAGCGCTCAAGGTTCACGGCGTCGATGCGGTCGAGGCCCAGGCGGTCACGGAGTGAACACTCGGCCGCCTGGACGTGGAACGGATCGCTCGATCGACCGCGATAGCGGTCGAGTCGAACGATCCGCCCTTCGCCATAGCCACGCGCGATCTCGGGTCCCTCATCCGGCTCGACGCGACCGTGGTACAGCCCATGAGGGAACGCCACCAGGTTCCCGGCGAACCGGTCGCCACCAACGTGCGTGCTCTCCCAGGTGTCGTCCGGGAACGAAGCGGCGAGCCGCTCGACGAGCGGGCGCCCTCGCTCGGCGCAACACGGATCGCGTCGTCCGTGGGTGCAGACGACGAAGAGGGGTTGCGGGGTTGGGGTGAACGAGGAGCGATCGCGCGGATCCAGGTCGAGCGCGCTCTCGATCGCGGCGACCGCGGCGAAGCCGAGCCAGGCCTCGCGCACGTCGGCCGCGAAGCACAAGACGGTGCCGTCGTCGTACTCGGGCAGGCGGTGAGGCTTGCGGATCAGCAAGACGCGCGCGCCGGTCCGGCCCTCGAGGGCTCGGAACTCGCGTCCGAGCCCGTCCGGCAAGCGGGCGTCGAGGAGCCCGTCGCGTCCCCAGGGGCCGGCGTGTTCGATCAACAGCCAATGTCGGATCGTGGACGCTGTGCCCGCGAGGGGCTCATCGCCCGCCAGGCTCCGCAGCGAGCACCGATCTCCGGGCGGAGGCGTGGGCACGCTGGGGCTCAGCGTCCGTCGCGGATCGTGAGCAGGCCTTCGCGGATCAGCCGACGGACGAGCACGGCACGGCTGGCCGGGTCGGGGAGGGACGGTGTGAGATCGCGGACCCTGAGCTCACCGTCTTCGTCCAGGTCGGCGATGCCGCGCATCGCTCGCTCCACCCAGGCGGGCATCTCGAGACGCCGATCCCCGAGGAGCACCACGAGGCGATCGGTTCGCAGCGCGATCTCACAAACCGCGCCCGGACGTCGCGCGACCACCGTGGCGTCGTTCACCGCCATCGGCGCCGCGCGTTCCGCGATCGTCCCTCGCGCGAGCTGCGCCCGGTTCGAGAGGAATCGCTCGCGGCGCTCGCCGGCCTCCGTCCGCACGTCGACCTCGCCGAGCGACGAGGCGAGCGCCGCGAGCCGACCACGGAGCTCGTCGGCGAACCCCTCGATGTTGTCCGTCCATCCGGCGGCCACGGGATCGTCCATCTCCGCGGTCATCCGCCCGACCACCCCGCTCAGCACTTCGCGCCAGGGCGTCACGTGGATGCCGACCGTGAGGTGGCCGGACAAGACGTCCTGCGCGCGGGCGGCGTGTGGCGTCCCCGCCGGCATGTAGATCGTGTCGCCCGACGTGACCTCGACGGTGAGAGGACCTCGCTCGGCTTCTTCCGGCGCCGCGTGCACCTCCCAGTGCTTGCGTCCGAACGCCTGCAATACGAAGACGTCGTGCGCGTCCTCGTGCAGATCCAGTCCCTGCGCGCCGGGAGGCGTGATGTAGGCGTTGACCTGGCACGGGTGCCCGAGCTCGAGCTCGAGGTCACGACAGAAGCGCGCGACCGGATCGGACCAGCGATGCAGGCCTTGGAGCACGATCGTCGCGCCGTCTTCGAAAAGCGAAGCGACACGAGCAGGGTTCGCGATGCCCGTGACCTCCCGCGAACCCGTGCGGCCGGACCGCGTGTAGGAAGATTCGGGGATCTGGGCGCCGGCCTTCACGAGCCGGAAGAACGGGGTGCGAAGCGCTGTCGTCGTCAAGAAGCAGTCGACGTCGTCGAGCGAGAGAAGGTCCTCGAACCCGGCGGGCGCCAGCGTTGTCGGCGACGGTCCCCCTCGGCGGACCGCCGCCCGCTTCCCCCAGTCGTTCGCGAGGAACGCCCGGGGGTCGCCGGTGCAGCGCTCGAGCGGCCCACGCCCGGATCGGACGCGTTCGAGCGTGTCCAGGCTCACGACGTGCTGTCGGTCCCGTCCATGTCGCCTGCATCGGTCCCGTCGGCGTCCTTGCCGTCGGTGCCGTCCTGATCGGCGTCGTCGCCGTCCTTCTTGTCCGTGGTGTCGCCGTCCGTGCCGTCGCCGTCCACCTTGTCGGGATCGGTCTCGGCCCTCGGCGACGTGCTCGTCCCCGGCATGACGGTCCGGATGTCTTCGTCGGTGAGCTCTCGCGTTGCGGTCTCGTCCATGTCCAGACCTCCTCTCTCGTCCGGTATACCTGAATGGCGACCGTGGCGCATAAGGAAGCTGGTCAACGGGTCGCTGGGCAAACGGCCGCGTCGCACCTGGTCACTAGACTCCGCTGCGACAACAACAAGAGACGCGGGCGACCGGTTGCGGAGTTCGTAACCATCGAGGGGAAGCAGTGAGTGACGAGGACGGAGTGAGCGCCGACCACGTGCTCGCGAACCGGGTCTCCTGGGACGCGGACGCCGAGAGCTGGGTCGACCGCGGCCGGGTCCTGTGGGCCGCCGAGGAGATCACCTGGGGCATCTGGGGCGTGCCGGAGTCCGAGCTCCGGCTGCTCCCCGAGGTCCGCGGTATGGACGCGGTCGAGCTCGGCTGCGGCACCGGCTACGTGTCGTCGTGGCTCTCGCGTCGCGGCGCCCGCCCGATCGGGCTGGACAACTCGGCGAGGCAGCTCGCAACGGCGCGGACGTTCCAGGACGAGTTCGGAGTCCGGTTCCCGCTGATCCACGGCGATGCCGAGCGGGCGCCGCTGCGCGATGTCAGCTTCGACCTGGCGATCTCCGAGTACGGCGCCGCGATCTGGTGCGATCCCTATCGGTGGGTCCCCGAGGCGGCGCGGATCCTCCGCCCCGGCGGGGAGCTCGTGTTCCTCGGCCATTCCTATCTCGCGATGTTGACGTTCCCCGACGAGGATCAGCCTGCGAGCGAGCAGCTCCAGCGTGACCACTTCGGCATGCATCGGTTCGACTGGCCCGACTCAGCCGGCGCCGTCGAGTTCGCCCTCACGCACGGCGACATGATCCGGTTGCTACGCAACGCCGGGTTCGAGGTGGAGGACCTGGTGGAGGTCCGAGCGCCACAGGGCGTTGAGACGCCGAGCGACCCGCTCGCCACAGCCGAATGGTCGAGGCGCTGGCCGATCGAGGAAGCCTGGAAAGCCCGCAAGACGAGGTAGCCCCTGCGGCTCTCCGGTCACCGCACCGGTTCGGCCGCCGAGAGGAGGCCTGCGGCCGTCCGCTCCCACGTCCAGTGTGTGGCGACGAACGAGCTCACAGCGCGCCGAAGCTCGTCCCGTTCTCCGGCCGGCAGGGACAGCAGATGATCGATCCCCGCGGCCAACCTCCGCACGGCGCCTTCGCCCGGCTCGAAGGAGAACAGGCCCGGGCGACCGACGTCGGTCTCCAACGCGTCGGCGACCTCCGCGAGCCCTGAGTGCCGGGCGACCATCGGGAGCGCCCCGGAGGCAGCCCCCTCGGCGGCGACCATCCCGAACGCCTCCTTGAGGATCGAGGGCACCACTTGCACGTCCATGGCCGCCAGTGCGCGGGGCGCGTACCGGTGGTCAAGCAGCCCCGTGAAGGTGACGTCCGGGCGATACCGGATCGATCCGAGACTCGCGGAGGGATCGACCGGGAGCCCACCGACGTCCCGCAGCCACTCGAGGGCGGCCCGGTCTCCTTCTCGCAGCGCGATCGTCAGGGCCGAGAGCCAGTCGCGATCGGATCCGAAGCCCACGACGAGTGCCGCGATGTCGTGCCGGAGGACCGGCTGCGCCTCGAGGAGGAGCTCGACGCCCTTCTGGGGGATCAGCTTGCCGAGATAGCCGACGATCGGCGCGTCGCGGTCGGCGAGTCTGCGGAGGCGAGCCGCTGCGTCGGGCTCGGGCACGTCCTCGTCGTACGTGTCGAACAGCGCCGCGATCGCCTTGTCGTCCCTGACTTCGAGCGCCCGCTCGACCTCCGCATCGAGGGATGAGGGTCGCCCTCCCGCCGTGGCAGGGTCCTCGGCGAGCCGAGCGGCGACCTCGCGCAGCGCCTCGACGCGCGGCCGGGGACGGAACGCAGCCACGTCGACGCCCGGTGGGACGACTCGCGCGAGCCCTTCCATCTCGGGAACGAGCCCGGCGCATCTCGCCATCACCTCGGCGCTGGGGCCGACGACAGCGTGAGCGGCCTCGAGCCCCTCGCGCGCCAACACTCGGTAGCGCTCCTGCGGTCGGATCGCATACTCGAGGTCACTGCCGTGGATCTTGGCCACGTAGCGTCCGGAGCCGAGCGCTCGACGTCCGATGGCGGCACCCGGGACGCCGTGGCCCACGAACGCGATCTCCGGGTCGTGGTACCTAGCGGCGGCGTGGAGCGCCTCGGTGTTCGCCCGTAGGTAGGCGTCGAGCTCGCCGTCCGTCAGATCGACGAAGGGGCGGACGGTCTCGAAGCCTTCGTAGTGATCGACGACGAAGACCGGAAGCGTCGCGCCGATGTCCGGACGGAGCAGCACGCATCGGCCCGAGGCACTCGAGGCGTTCGCGTTCGGCGAGAGCTCGGTGGACCCATCCCGATCCACCGTTCCGTGGGCGTCGATCCATGGGTATCGCTCCGGATGGCGCTCCTGACAGAGCAGCAGCATGTCGTGCCCCGCCGCTCGCCAGACCTCGACGATCCGGGCGGTGGCGACGTTGGACCCCGAGCCCTCCAGCAGCCACCCGTGCCACACGAGGATCCGCACCGTTCGCATGGTAGGGCCGGGAGGTGCCGGGATCGGGAAGGCGAAGCCGGACGGGTA
>CAJDUF010000013.1_pt1 | contig 30994 bp, 25 predicted proteins | sample 7390091 | NCBI WGS metagenome assembly CAJDUF01 (sample SAMEA7055670, study PRJEB34461) | soil metagenome | biome: terrestrial ecosystem; feature: Peninsula; material: soil | place: Antarctica | collected 2016 | reverse complement strand
CAGAGATTCCTGGTGGTGGTGGATTACGCGCACACGCCGGATAGCATCCGAACAGTGCTTGCCGCGGCACGCCCGTTGGCGACGGGCCGGGTGATCGTCGTCTTCGGTTGCGGTGGTGACCGTGACCGCGCGAAGCGGTTCCCGATGGGAGCTGCGGCAACGGAGGGAGCTGATCTCACGGTCATCACCACCGACAATCCACGCTCCGAGGACCCGCTCGACATCATCGCCGAGGTCGAGCGGGGAGCCGCCGAAGGCGGAGGACGATACGTGGTCGAGCCGGGTCGCCGTGCGGCGATCCGGCTCGCCCTGACCGAGGCCCGTCCCGGAGACGTCGTCGTGGTCGCCGGCAAGGGCCACGAGGCGGAGCAGGAGCTGGCCGACTTGTCCATCCCGTTCGACGACCGGGTCGTCGTGCGGGAGGAGCTCGAGGGTCTCGGGGGAGCGGCGTGAGACCGAGGCGGCTGTCCGAGGTGGCCCGCGCCGTCGAGGGATCGCTCGAGGGCGACGACGTCGAGGTGCGATCGGTCTCGACGGACTCGCGGGATGTGGCCGCGGGCTCGCTGTTCATCGCGCTCCCGGGCGATCGGACGGACGGTCATCGCTTCATCGATCAGGCGTTCGCCGGCGGCGCGGCGGCTGCGATCGTCGGGGAGGCCGTCGATGGTGCCGCCGACGTGCGCGGGCCCGTCGTGCGTGTCGATTCGACGGCGGAGGCGCTGATACGCCTGGCCGCCGACGAACGACGGTCGATGGCCGCCACCGTCGTGGGGATCACCGGTGCGAACGGAAAGACCTCCACCAAGGATCTGACGCAGGCGGTCGCGAAGTCCCGGTTCCGCGTGCACGCCAGTCCCGGCTCGTTCAACAACGAGATCGGGCTGCCGCTCACCTTGCTGGGCGCGCCGCCCGACACGGAGGTCCTGGTTGCCGAGATGGGGGCGCGTCGCCTCGGCGACGTGAAGGTCCTGTCCGGGATCGCCCGGCCCGACGTCGTCGTGGTGACGAACGTGGGCGTGGCGCACATGGAGGTCTTCGGATCGTGGGCGTCGATCGTCGAGGCCTCCGCCGAGCCCATCGACGCCCTCGGCCTCGATGGGCTCGCGATCCTCAACGCGGACGACCCCATCGTGATCGCGTACGGAGACCGATGCCCCGGCAGGGTCGTCACCTTCGGAACGCGTGCCCACGTCGACGTTCGTGCCGAGGATGTCTCACTCGGCCCCGACGGTCGGGCGTCGTTCCGCGTCGTCACGGACGGGGCGGAGGTCCGGGTATCGCTGGCGGTACCGGGCGAGCACATGGTGTCGAACGCTCTCGCGGCCGTCGCCGTGGGCCGCGAGCTGGGTGTCGCACTCGATGACGCCGCGGTCGCGTTGGCGGAGGCCGGCGTGTCCCGCTGGCGGATGGAGACCTTCACGACGGCGGCGGGGCTTCGGGTCCTGAACGACGCCTACAACGCGAACCCGGAATCTGCCGCGGCGGCGCTCCGGACCGCTCGGTGGATGGCCGGCGATAAGCGCCTGATCGCGGTCCTGGGCGAGATGGCGGAACTCGGCCCGATCTCCGAGGACGAGCACGACCGCGTAGGGGAGCTGGCGGCACGGATCCGGGTCGATCGGCTGATCACGGTGGGAGAGACCGCCCACTCGATCGCGCGAGCCGCGATCCGCGAAGGCATGGGGCCCGAGGACGTGGCGACCTACGCCACCCCGGAAGAAGCTCTCGAGGACATCCGCCGATCCGCCGATCCGGGTGACCTGATCCTCTTCAAGGGGTCGCGGATCGCGGGTCTCGAAACCGTCGCGGAGGCGCTGCGGTGATCTGGATACTCGTGGCGGCGGCGGTGGGGCTGGCGGTCACGCTGCTCGGCACGCCGGTGGCCATCCGGGCGTTCCGGATCTGGGGGTGGGGTCAGCGGATCCGCGAGGACGGTCCGCATACCCACTACGAAAAGGTCGGCACGCCCACGATGGGTGGGATCGTGATGCTCGTGGGGCTCGTGGCCGCCTACGGTGCGACACGGTTCCGCTTCCACGACGGGATCGTCTTCACGCCGGCGGGCGGTTCACTGATCCTCGCCGCCGTCGGTTTCGGCGTCGTGGGATTCGTCGACGACTACTTGAAGGTGCGCCGGCAGCGTTCCCTGGGCCTCTCGAAGACGAGCAAGTTCATCGGCACGGCGCTGGTGTCGGTGCTCTTCGCGGCGGTGGTCGTCGCGTTCTCCGATCAGACCGGCACGTCGACGAGTCTTTCCTTCGTCCGGCCGACGGCCTTGGAGCTGGGCGTTTTCTTCTACATCTGGGTGTTCGTGGTCCTCACGTCGTCGTCGCATTCCGTCAACCTCACCGACGGCCTCGACGGGCTCGCCGCCGGCTCCGCGATCCTCGTCCTGGCCGCGTTCATCTTCATCTCCTTCTGGGAGTTCCGGCATACGTGCGAAGTTCGGGACGTGGTCGCCTGCTACGACGTCGATACGCGAGCCATGCAGGATGCCGCGATCGTCGGAGCCGCGATGATGGGGGCCGTCACGGGGTTCCTCTGGTGGAACGCCGCCCCCGCGCGCATCTTCATGGGCGACACGGGCGCGCTGGCACTCGGCGGTCTTTTCGGTGCGTTCGCGATCACGACGAACACGCAGATGTTGCTGATCATCCTCGGTGGCCTGTACGTGATCGAGACGATGTCGGTGATCATCCAGGTGATCTCGTTCCGCGGCTTCGGCCGGCGAGTGTTCCGGATGTCGCCGATCCATCATCACTTCGAGCTCTCCGGCTGGCCGGAGTTCACCGTGATCGTGCGGTTCTGGATCATCGCGGGCCTCTGCGTCGCCGTCGGACTCGGCGTGTTCTACGCGGACTTCATCGCTCGGGGCGGTCTCGGATGAGCGGCCGATTCGCGGGGGAGCGAGCGGTCGTCGTCGGCGCCGGGGTTGCGGGGGTCGGCTCGGCGCGAACGCTGTCGACCGAGGGCGCGAGCGTCCTCGTGACGGAGGCGCGTCCGGAAGAGGAACTGCCGTCCGCCGCCGAGCTCCGAGCGTTGGGGGTCGAGGTTCGAGCCGGCGGGCACGAGCCGAGTCACCTCGACGGCGCCACGCTGGTCGTCACGGGGCCCGGAGTGCCGCCGGAGGCCGACGTCCTTCGGTGGGCCCGCGAGCGTGGTCTCCCGGTGTGGGGCGAGATGGAGCTCGGTGCGCGGCTGGCCCGTGCCCCGTACCTCGCGGTCACGGGCACCAACGGCAAGACGACCGTCACGTCGATGATCGAAGCCTGTCTGCGGGGCGGCGGGTACGACGCACTCGCGTGCGGCAACATCGGCCTGTCCTTCCCGGAAGCGGCGCGCGAGGAACGCGACGTCCTGGTGGTGGAGGTGTCGAGCTTCCAGCTCGCGCTTCAGGGATCGTTCCATCCGACCATCTCGGTCCTATTGAACGTCGCCCCCGATCACCTCGACTGGCACGGCACGTTCGAGGCCTACGTCGCGGCCAAGGAGCGGATCCACGCGCTGCAGACCGGGGCGGACGTGCACATCGGCAACCGAGACGATCCGGTGGCTGCGGAGATCTCCTCGAGAGCCAGGTGCGAGCTCCGCTGGTTCCGGAAAGGGCCGCCCGACGAGGGAGAGGTCGGCTACGTGGGCGAAGAGCTCGTCGCCCACGTCGACGGCATCCACCGGATGGGCGCGATCGACGGCGGGCGGGCCGGGTACCGGGAAGATGCGGCCGCCGCGGCGGCCGTCGCGCTCGCGTATGGGGTCGAACCCGCCGCCGCGGCGGCTGCGTTCGCCGGGTTCCGTCCCGGGCCTCACCGTGGCGAGGTCGTCGCGACCGTCGACGGGGTTCGGTTCGTCGACAACTCGAAGGCCACGAACGTGCACGCGGCGGCCGCCGCGATCGACGGCGCCGGGGACGCCGTCCTGATCGCGGGCGGCCGCGCCAAAGGGGTTGATCTCTCCCCGCTCAAGACTCACGCGGGCCGCCTTCGGGCCGTGATCGCGATCGGAGAATCGGCATCGGGTGTCGTTGGCGTGTTCGAAGGATCGGTCCCGACGGCTCTCGCCGGGTCGATCGAGGAGGCCGTGCGGGATGCCTTCGCCGCCGCTGCGCCGGGGGACACCGTCCTGCTCGCGCCGGCGTGCGCCAGCTGGGATCAGTTCGCGAGCTACGCCGAACGTGGGGACCGATTCGCGGCGGCGGCACGGTCGTTGCGCGCGGAAGCGGGCGCCCGTGGCTGACCGCACCGTCGCTCGTCGGCGACCGAAGCCCGCCACCACTGGGCCCCATCTGCGCCTCGTCCGGGCATCCGATCTGGTGCGCCCCGCGCCCACCCCGGCGGCCATCGCGCGTCGCAACCTCACCCTCTTGCTCGCGCCGGCCGCTCTCCTGACCGTGATCGGGCTCGTGATGATCCTCTCGGCCGGCTCGATCTCCGCGGTCGAGGGGTACGGCACGAGCTTCTGGTACTTCAACCGGCAGACGCTCTACGCGGCGGCAGGCGTGATCGGTCTGGTGGTGACGGCCCGGCTGCCGTACACCTTCTGGAGACGGGCGGCGATCCCGATGCTCCTCATGCTGTTGCCGGTGATGCTCCTGACGCTGCACCCGGCGTTCGGCTCCTCCCTGTACGGCGCCTCCCGGTGGATCGACCTCGGCCCGATCACCCTTCAGCCGGCCGAGTTCGCGAAGCTGCTCACGGTCTGCGCGGCCGCGGCGATCCTGTCCCGCCCGTGGAAGCACCTCCAGCGTCCGCGGGACGCCTTCCTCCCGCTCGGCCCGTTGGTGGCGGTCGTGGCGGGCGTCGTGCTGCTGCAGAAGGATCTCGGGACCGCGATCGTCATCTGCGGGAGCGTGTTCCTGTTGCTGTTCGCCGCGGGTCTCCGGCTGCGTCACCTCGTGTGGACCGGCCTCGGGGGAGCGGCCGCGACGGCGTTCTTCATCTTCGGGACCGCCTACCGGCGCACCCGTTTCCTGGAGGCGTGGCTCAACTCGGAACTCGATCCGAGCGGTGCCGGATGGCAGCTGCGCCAGGGGTTGATCGCGCTCGGATCGGGCGGGTGGTTCGGCGTCGGCCTCGGCAACAGTCGCCAGAAGTGGGACTACCTGCCCAACGCCCACAGCGACTTCGTGTTCGCCGTACTGGGAGAGGAGCTCGGCCTGATCGGTGCCCTCGCGGTCCTGTCGCTGTTCGGCGCCCTCCTCTTCGCGGGCATCCGCATCGCGATGAACGCCCCCGATACGTTCGGCCGGCTCCTAGCTGCGGGGATCACCGGCTGGATCGGACTGCAGATACTCGTGAACCTCGGCGCCGTCACCGGGCTCCTGCCGATCACCGGCGTGCCGCTCCCGTTCCTCTCGTTCGGAGGAACGGCGCTCGTCGCGACGCTCGCCGGGGTGGGGGTGATCGCCAGCGTCGGGCTCGAGGGCGTGCGATCCGCGGAGAGGAGGCACGCCCGCGATCGTTCCCGCTCCGGCGGCGGAGGGAGCAGCCGGTGAGGGTCGTGATCGCCGGCGGGGGCACGGCCGGCCACGTCGTGCCCGCGATCGCGGTGGGGGACCGTCTCCGGGAGCGGGGCACGTCGGTCGAGTTCGTCGGGTCCCCGGATGGACCGGAGGCCTCGATGGTGCCGGCCGCCGGGTACCGCTTCCACGCGGTGGCTGCGGCTCCGTTCCGCCGTGAGATCTCCGTTCGCTCGGCGGCGGCTCCGTTCGTGGCTCTTCGCTCGGTGGTCACGTCCCGGCCGATCGTGCGGGAGGCGGCCGTGGTACTGGGGATGGGTGGGTACGCGAGCATCGCCCCCGTCGTCGCTGCCCGATCGGTGAGGGTGCCCACGATCCTTCACGAGCAGAACGCGGTCCCGGGTCTCGCGAACCGACTCCTCGCGAGGCTCGCCACGGCGATAGCGCTCACCTTCGACGATGCACGCACCCGGTTCCCGCGATCCCTCCGGATGGAGGTCACCGGGCTCCCGCTCCGGCGCGAGATCCGGGAGGTCGCAGCTCGCCGTGAGGAGCTGGCGGCCGAGGCGCGCCGGAAGTGGGATCTCGAGCCCGGCCGAACGACCGTGTTGGTGACCGGTGGGAGCCAAGGAGCCCTCCACGTCGACCAAACGGTCGCGGGTGCGATCCCACTCCTCGCCGGCCGCTCCGACCTGCAGCTTGTCGTGCTGACGGGAGCGGCGCACGAAGCGGTCGTCGCCACAGCGGTGGACCGCGAGATGGGGTTGATCGTGCGGATCGTGCCATTCCTGGAACGGATGGAGCTGGTGCTCGCGGTGGCGGATCTCGCGATCGCGCGGGCGGGGGCGAACACGATCCACGAACTCGCGGCGTGCGCGATCCCGGCGATCCTCGTTCCATACCCGCACGCGACCGACGACCATCAGGAGGCGAACGCGAGGGAGCTGGAGCGCGCAGGAGCTGCGGACGTGTACCGAGATCGGGACCTGACCCCCGAGGGCCTCGCTCGCCGGATCCTCTCGCTCGCCACGGACCGGGAGCGGCGGACCGTGATGGCGAAAGCGGGGGCGGCATGGGCGAAGCCCGACGCCGACGAACGCGTGGCCGAGCTGGTGCGGGATGTGGCGGCCGCTCATGGATAGGACGCCGCTGTACCGGCCCCCGTCCGGCTCCATCCCCACCCTGGGCGTTCCTTCGTTGAACGGTGTGAAGACCGTGCACCTTATCGGCGTCGGGGGAGCGGGCATGAGGAACCTCGCCCGGCTCTTCCTGGCGAGGGGCGTCGGGGTCTCGGGTTCGGACCTGAAGGACTCCGAGGGGCTCCGGGAGCTGGCTGCGCTCGGTGCGCGCGTTCGCGTGGGTCACGACGCGGACGGTCTCGACGACCCCGACGCCGTGGTGATCTCGAGCGCGATCGCAGAGGGGAACCCGGAGCTGGCGGCCGCTCGCGCCCGAGGGCTCGCCGTGTGGGCGCGCCAACAGGCGATCGCCGCGTTCGCCGACGCCCATCGGTCGATCGCGGTGGCGGGAACCACCGGGAAGACGACGACGACGTCGATGATCGGCACCGTGCTCGAACATGCGGGCCTCGATCCCACCTATCTGATAGGCGGCGACCTGAACGAGTCCGGGAGCGGCGCCAAGGCCGGCGGCGGCGACCTCTTCCTCTTCGAAGCCGACGAGAGCGACGGCTCGTTCCTGCTGACGGACCCGGCGGTCGGCGTCGTCACGAACGTCGAGGTGGACCACGTGGACTTCTATCCGGGAGGCGAGGACGAGCTCCGGCAGGCGTTCGCGGAGTTCTGCGCACGCTCGGAACGGCTGGTTATCTGCACGGACGACGAGGGCGCCCGCGAGGCGCTCCGCATCGCGGGCGTCGATGCGGTCGGCTACGGAGAGAGTCCCAACGCGGCGCTTCGACTCACGATCGAGACACCGGGACCGGGCGGAGCGCGCGGAACCCTCGCGGTCGACGGGGCCTTCGTGCCGCTCCGGCTCCGGGTCGACGGCGCCCACAACCTCCTCGATGCGGCCGCGGCGGTGGCGGCGGGCGGCGTCGTGGGCGTTCCCGCCGACGACGCCGCCCACGCCCTCGCCTCCTTCGACGGGGTCCATCGTCGCTTCGAGCATCGGGGGAGCGCTCGCGGCGCGGAGTTCTTCGACGACTACGCCCACGTCCCGCACGAGCTCGCCGTCACGCTCGGGGTGGCTCGGGCGCGAGGGCCCCGACGCCTCGTCGCGTTGTTCCAGCCACATCGGCACTCCAGGACCCAGGCGCTCTGGCGCGAGCTGGGCGCGAGCCTGACGGGGGCGGACCTGATCGTGGTGACGGACGTCTACGGGGCGAACCAGACGCCGATCCCCGGCGTCACGGGCGCGCTCGTGGTCGACGGCGTGCGCCGCGCGGCTCCCGATGCCGAAGTGGTCTACACGCCGCACGGTGACGATGCGATCTCGTTCCTCACCGGCGAGGTGCGCGAGGGTGACCTCGTGATCACCCTTGGGTGCGGCGACGTGTGGATGCTCGGGGACGCCGCGCGGGCGCGGATCGAAGACGCGGACGGCGATGCCTGAGCTCGCGGACGCCGAGCGCCTCCTCCGCGAGCGGCTCGGCTCGCAGCTGCGCGTGGGGTTCCCGCTGGCGCCGTTGACGAGCTTCCGGATCGGAGGTCCGGCCGCGCTGTTCGTCGAGGCCGAGGACGACGACGCCCTCGAGGCGGTCGGTCGGGCCGTGGCACAGACCGGCGTGTCGGTCGCGGTGGTCGGCAAGGGCTCCAACGTGCTGGTCTCGGACGAGGGGTTCGCAGGCATCGTCGTGCGCCTGGGTCGCGGATACCGGTGGGCGGGACGCGGGGGAGATCTGCTCACCGCGGGGGGCGCCATGCCGCTCCCGGCCCTCGCGGGCATCGCGATGCGGCATCGCCTCGCGGGACTCGAGTTCGGCGTGGCGATCCCGGCCAGCCTGGGCGGCGCCGTGAAGATGAACGCCGGTGCGCACGGGCGCTCGATGTCCGAGGTGATCGAGCGGGTCGAGGTCTACTCCCTCGTTGAAACAACCAGGCACTCCATCCCGGCGGAGGACGCCGGGTTCGGGTATCGCCGATCGGGCCTGCCCGCCGACGGGATCGTGGTCGGTGCCGCCGCGAGGCTCGAGCTCGGCGAAGAGGAGGAGATCCGAGCCCGGATGGAGGAGGCGCGAGAGTGGCGACGGCGCACCCAACCGCTCGCCGAGCCGAACTGCGGATCGGTGTTCAAGAACCCCGACGGAGACCACGCCGCCAGGCTGATCGAGGCGGCGGGTGGGAAGGGGCTCCGACACGGAGGCGCCCGGGTCTCCGAGAAGCATTCGAACTTCATCGTCGCGGACCCAGGTGCGTCATCCTCCGACGTGTGGGAGCTGATCGAACAGGTCCGCGCGCTCGTCGAATCGCATGCAGGTGTCCGTCTCGAGACCGAGGTCGAGTTGATGGGAGGCGTCGCCGATGCAAGCCGCTGACGCGGAGCGGCGGATCCTCCGTCGATGGACCGTCGCCGCATTCGCGATGGTCATCGTGGCGACGTTGGCGGTCGCGGCGACCTACACGACCCTGTTCTCGGCGACGAACATCGAGCTCCGAGGGTCCCACCGCATCCCCCGCGCCGAGGTCCTGTCTCTCGCCCACGTGAACGATCGCTCGAACGTCTTCCATCTCGACGCGAGTGCCGTCGAACGGCGTCTGGAACGCGACCCGAGGATCCTCGATGCCCAGGTGACCACATCACTCCCGGACGGCCTCAAGATCGAGATCGTCCAGCGGACGCCGGTTGCGGTGGTCGGTACCCCCGAGGCTCTCGTGGGCGCCGACGGTGTCGTGATCGGACCTGCGGACGACGCCGTTGACCTGCCGGCGCTGATCGCACCGGACGGCGGTCCCGTCGCGACCGGGGCCCTTGCGACCGCGGCGGCGGCGGCGGGCGCGCTCGACCCCTCTCTCCGCCGAGCGGTCGATGCCGTGGTCGTGACGCCCGACGGGGGACTGGAGGTCCGGTTAGCGGCCGGGTTCTCCGCGTCGTTCGGGGACGCATCCGAATTGGATGCGAAGGCCGCGTCCCTGGCTGCACTCCTGGCGTGGGTGCGGGATCGAGACGTCGCCGTGGTGTCGGCCGACTTGACGGTGCCCGGGAGCCCCACCGCGCAGTTGGAAGCGGGCTCGACCGCCGTTCCGATCCCCTGAGTCAGTTGTCATCAGAATGCGCAAGCGGGGGCTTTGGCGGCGTGCCGCAACTTCTTGACGCACCTGGGATTTCGAAGTAGGGTCGCTACCTCCACATGAGCTAGATATGGTAATAACGTTCAGGTGGAGCCTTAGGGTTTAGCACAAGCTCAGGACAGCAGTCGAGGATCAGAGCGGTTCAGCAAGAAGGGTTGAGCACGAGCACGAGTTCTCCAGCTACATGGGCCGGGGCCCGGGAGGGATTCGGATGATGGATGCTCCTCAGAACTACCTCGCCGTGATCAAGGTCGTGGGGATCGGCGGGGGCGGCGTGAACGCCGTGAACCGCATGATCGAGGCAGGTCTCCACGGCGTCGAGTTCACGGCGGTCAACACGGATGCGCAGACCTTGCTGATGTCCGACGCCGAGGTGAAGCTCGACATCGGCCGGGAGACCACGCGGGGCCTCGGTGCCGGCTCCGATCCCGATATCGGCCGCCGTGCAGCGGAGGAGCACGCGGACGAGATCGAGGAGATCCTGAAGGGCGCCGACATGGTGTTCATCACCGCCGGCGAAGGCGGAGGGACGGGGACCGGCGGCGCCCCGATCGTGGCAGAGGTCGCGAGGAACCTCGGCGCCCTGACGATCGGTGTCGTCACACGCCCCTTCGGATTCGAGGGCCGCAAGCGCGCGACCCAGGCCGACGTCGGGATCACGGAGCTCAAGAAGGCGGTCGACACCTTGATCGTCGTGCCGAACGATCGCCTCCTTCAGGTCGCCGACGCCACGATGCCGATGATCGACGCGTTCCGGATGGCCGATCAGGTCCTGTATCAGGGAGTGGACGGCATCACGTCGCTCATCACGACGCCGGGGCTGATCAACCTCGACTTCGCAGACGTGAAGTCGATCATGGCGGGCGCAGGGTCCGCTCTCATGGGGATCGGACTCGGGTCCGGGCCGGATCGCGCTACAGAGGCCGCCAAGGCAGCCATCAGCTCGCCGCTGCTCGAGTCCTCGATCGACGGCGCGAAGGGCGTGCTGTTGTCGATCGCGGGCCCGACCGACCTGACCCTGCACGAGGTGAACGCCGCCGCGGATGCGATCACGCGCGTCGCGCATCCGGACGCGAACATCATCTTCGGCGCGGTCGTCGACGACGCCTTGGGCGAGGAGGTTCGGGTCACGGTCGTGGCTGCGGGCTTCGACAAGGTGACGGCCGTGTCGGACAGCCGCTTCGAGAGCCGGCTCTCCCGGCTCCTCGAGGAACCCACCAACGAGGGAGCCGAGCGTGGTGAGCCGCTCCCGTCGATCCTGGCCGAGGACGACGAGGACCGGGTCTTCACCAACGGCGAGCACTCCCCACCGCTCACCTTCGACGCCGAGGAGGACTTGGACATCCCGGACTTCCTCAAGAGCTGAACGTCCGCCCCGCGCGGCCCCTCGATCCGGGGCGGGGAGGTTCGAGCGAGGAGGCGCCCTTCCCCCGCCTCCTCCCGGAAGGACCTCCCCGCCCCTTTCGTCATCCCTGGCTCCTTTCAGGGCTCGCTCGGTGAGAATCGATGCCAAGAGGCATGGGACAGAGTGGGGAGGACAGCGTGTCCGCGGATCGCGATGTCGTTCATCGGAACGTCGAGGAGGTGCGGTCGCGCATCGCGGCCGCCGCGACGCGCTCGGGGCGGAACCCCGCGGACGTCTCCCTGATCGCGGTCACGAAGACCGTCGCCACTCCCGAGATCCGATGGGTGATGGAGACGGGCATCACGTCGCTGGGCGAGAACTACGTGCAGGAGCTGCACCGGAAGCGCGGTGAGATCGACGGTGCGACGTGGCACTTCATCGGCACCCTGCAGTCGGGCACGGCGAACCTTGTCGCCGACCATGCGGACGTGGTGCAGACCGTCGCGGGGGAGCGAGCGGCGCGACGCCTCGCCGGCCGCGCCGTCCGCTCCGCTCGCACGCTCGATGCGTTGATAGAGGTCGATCTCACGGACGGCCGGACGGGGGTCCGGCCGTCCGACCTCCACGCGTTCGCCGACCTGGTCGCCTCGCTCGAAGGTCTCCGGCTGATCGGGCTCATGACGATGCCCGCGATGGGGGAGAGTGCGGAGGACGCACGCGCCCCCTTCGCCCGCCTGCGACAGCTCCGGGACGAGCTCCGAGAACAGCACCCTCACGTGCTGGCATTGTCCATGGGGATGTCGTTGGATTACGAGGTCGCGGTGGAAGAAGGCGCTACGATGGTCCGGATCGGGACCGCGCTGTTCGGGCCTCGAGCAGCCAGGCCAAGGAACAGGTTAAGGGACAGGCCAAGGAACAGGGAGGAACCAGCATGAGCGCGGTGTGGAAGAAGACGCTGAACTACCTCGGTCTGGTCGAAGACGACGAGGAGTTCGTTGAGGAGCTCCCGGACGTCGAACCGACGCCCGTGCGCCGCATGCGGCCTCAGCCGGTCCGCGAGGTGTCGTCGGAGGCGGAGGGTGTGGTGCGCACGATCGCAGCGCCGCGCCAGGCCGGCGCGTCGTCGGCGATCCACAAATCCGAGCCCAAGCGGTTCAACGAGGCCCGCGAGGTCGCGGACCGCTTCAAAGAGGGCACCGCCGTCATCATGAACCTGCAGTCGACCGAGGACTCCACGGCGCGGCGGCTCGTCGACTTCGCATCGGGTCTCGTGTACGGGTTGGACGGCAAGATCGAGCTCGTGGCGAACCGCGTCTACCTCCTCACGCCGGCCGACGTCGAGGTCTCGGCCGAGGAGCGCGAGCGCATCGCCGGCGGTGGCTTCTACAACCAGTTCTGACCTGACCCCGACCGGGCGTGGTCCCGGCGCTGCTAGCCTGCGCGGCGATGACGGCGGCGACTGGGAACGGCTTCGTGAGCGAGCTCATCTGCTTCGTGCTCCTCGTCTTCACCGTCGTCCTGTTCATCCGCGTGATCTTGTCCTGGCTCCAGTTCGCGGGATGGCGTCCGCCGTATTCGGGTCCTCTTCGCGCGGGCTACGACCTCGTCACCGACCTGACGGAGCCGCCGCTCCGGCTGCTGCGCAAGATCGTCCCGCCGGCCGGCGTGCTCGACCTGTCGGTGCTGGTTGCCTTCGTGGTCCTCATCGTGTTGCGTACAGTGTTCTGCTGATGGTGAGCGCTCGGCTCGCTGCGAGGGCCGGGATGGACGATCCAGGGATGAAGAGGGCGAGAAAGAAGCCAAAATGAAGAAGAAGGACACGACGTCGGACGACGGATCGGGGTGGGCCTCAGCTCCGGGAGGGCGGATCACGCCCCAGGAGGTCCAGCAGAAGGAGTTCAGCGTCGCCCGTTTCGGCGCCGGATACCGGATGCGGGAGGTCGACGAGTTCCTCGATCACGTGACGGACGCGATGTCGGCGCTCGTCGCGGAGAACGAGCGGTTGCTCCAAGGATCGGCGGACGGGAGTCCGGCCCCGAGCCGGCCGACTACCAGGCCTCCGGCGGATAACGCCGGCAGGGCGGCGGTGGACGCATTCCTCCGGCGGGAGAAGGGCTTCCTGCAGGATCTCGGAGGGCTCGTCCAGTCGCACGCCGAAGAGCTGCGATCGATGGTCCGAGACGTTCGGCGCGACGTGGCCGGGCCGGTCGCCGCTGCACCTCCGGTGGAGGAGTCCCGTGTGGAGGCGGCCCCGACGTCTCTGACCGAGCCGGAGGTATCCCCCGATGCATCCCCCGGGCCATCGCCCGATCTGACAACAGACGCTGACGAACCGCCTGAGGAGATCGACTCCGACTCAGGGGCGGTCGGAGCGACCGAACAGATGACCCGCGAGTCGGATGTCCTCGAAGACGAGACAGAGAGCGACGACCCCGAAGCTTCCGGAGGACAGTCGACCGCGACGACCGGTGTCATCGCCGAGGAACCGATCCGCCTCGATGAGCCGCAACCCGCCCGCTCCGGTCGCTCCGACGAGGAGGAAGAGGGTTCGCTCAGAGAGCTCTTCTGGGGCGAGGAGTGAGCGGGGTCCTCATCCCGCTTTCCTGAGGCTCACGATCACCGATGTTCCGACCAGCATTCCCTCCAGCCGGAACCCGTCGACGCCGACTGTGCTCAGCGTCGCCGCCAAGGTTTCGGCGGCGATCTCCTCCCCGTGCGCGGCCAGCGCTTCTGCGGGCTCGCCCGACGTCTCGACGGCCAGCTCGATCCGATCCGTCACCTCGAGACCGGCTTCCTTCCGCGCGTCCTGGATCATCCGAACGAGCTCGCGAGCGACCCCCTCGCGGCGAAGCTCCGGTGTGACTTCGAGCTCGAGGGCGACCGTGACGCCCCCCTCGGACGCCACGCCCAACCCCGACCTGACGTCATGGACGAGCTGCACGTCGCCCGGTCCGATCGTGATCGGTGCCCCTCCCGCGATCACCTCGACGGAGTCGCCTTCGACAAACCGTCCCGCGAGCGTGCCGTCGTCTGCTGCCAGGGCGGCGGCCACGGCCTGAACCCGCGGACCGAGGCGCGGACCGAGGACCTTGAAGTCCGGCTTCGCCCGCCAGCGCCCGAACACCTCGGCCGAGCCGGCGATCTCGACCTTCTTCACGTTCAACTCTTCTGCCACCGTGTCCCGCAACGAGTTGAACGATCCCGGCGTGGAAGGAAGATGCACCACGGCGACGGCGAGCGGCTGGCGGGTCCGGGTCTTGGTCTCCATCCGGATCCGACGCCCGAGCTCGACGACGAGGCGTGCGAGCGTCATCCCCTCGTCGAGACCCGGGTCGACCGCGTCCTGGTGGGCCTGCGGATAGTCGGCGAGGTGCACGGAGTCGGGCCGCCCGGCGCGTTCGGCGGCCAGGTTCGACCAGATCTCCTCGGACACGAAAGGGACGAACGGCGCTAGGAGCGTTGCTACGGTGACCAAGCACTCGTGCAGTGTGTGGAACGCGGCGACGCTTTCCGCACCGCCGCGGCCGCCGGGGTTCCAGAACCTGCGCCGCGAGCGACGCACGTACCAGTTCGAGAGGTCGTCGACGAAGGACTGGATCCGACGGCCTGCGCCCGTGGCGTCATAGCCGTCCATCCCCTCGCGGACGTCACGAACGGTGCCGGCGAGCCGGGACATGATCCATCGATCGAGGAGCGGCCGAGCGGAAAGCGGCGGCGGCGGCTCCGCATCGGGGTCGAAGCCGTCGGCGTTCGCGTAGAGCACGAAGAAGGAATAGACGTGCCAAAGGGTGAGCAGGAACTGGCGCACCGCCTCTTCCAGCACCGTGTCGCCGAGGCGCCGTGACGACCAAGGGGAGCCGCTGGTCAGCAGGACCCACCGGAGCGCGTCGGCGCCGTGCCGCTCCATCACCGCCATCGGATCCACGACGTTGCCGAGTGACTTCGACATCTTCCGGCCTTGTTCGTCGACGATGAAACCGAAGCAGACGACGGTGCGGTAGGCCGTCGAGTCGAAATGCAGGACCCCTTCCGCCATCAACGTATAGAACCAGCCACGTGTCTGGTCGATCGCCTCGGAGATGAAGTCCGCCGGGAACCGCCGTTGGAACGGTTCTTCGCCGCGGCCCAGCTCGGGGTGGTAGCCCCACTGGGCGAACGGCATCGCGCCCGAGTCGTACCAGGTGTCGATCACCTCGGGGACCCTTCGTGCCTCCTCGCCGCACTCCGGACATGCGAAGGCGACCTCATCGATCTGCGGGCGATGGGGATCGAGGTCCGAGAGATCCCTTCCGACCAGCGAGCCGAGCTCGGCGAGCGATCCGATGGCGGTCGCGTGCATCGCGGAACATCGCCAGATCGGCAGCGGCGTCCCCCAGTACCGCTCGCGGGAGATCGCCCAGTCGACGTTGTTCTCGAGCCAGTTGCCGTAGCGACCGTGCTTGATGTGCTCGGGATGCCAATCGACCTCTTCGTTCACCTCCAGGAGCCGTTCCTTGACTGCCGTGGTGCGCACGTACCAGGAGGTGCGCGCGTAGTAGAGCAGCGGGGTGGCGCAGCGCCAGCAGAACGGATACGTGTGCCGGATCGTGTCGGAGCGGAGTATGCGTCCGCGAGCCGTGAGGTCCTCGATGATCACCGGGTCGGCGTCCTTCACGAACAGCCCGCGGATGAACTCGGGCGCGAGATCGGTGAACCGACCGTCGTCGCCGACGGGCTTGAAGACCGGCCACCCCTGGACGCGCCCGACCTCGAGGTCCTCTGCGCCGAACGCCGGCGCCACATGGACGATGCCGGTGCCGTCCTCCATCTGGACGAACGCGCCCGCCACGACGGTGTGCGCACCGTCGACGTTGGGATACGGCGGTTCGTACCGCGCCGCGAGGAGCGCCTCACCGCGCACGGTCTTCCGTCCCGCCCATCCGTCGCCCAGGGCTGCGGAGGTGAGCGGCTGCGCGACGATCAGCCGCTCGCCGTCCTTCTCGGCCACGACGTACTCGGCCGACGGATCCACGGCGATGCCGGCGTTCGACGGGAGCGTCCACGGCGTCGTCGTCCACACGAGGAGTGACGCGCCGACGAGCTCGGGGTCGGCCGCCTCGACGATCGGGAATCGGACGTAGACGCTCGGATCCTCGACGGTCTCATACCCCAAGGCCACTTCGGCGTCGGAGAGCGCCGTGCCGCATCGCGGGCAATACGCGGTCACCTTGTCGGCCTCGACCAGCAGGCCGCGCTGATGCAGACGTTTCAGCGACCACCAGACGGACTCGATGTAGGAGGGGTCCATCGTCCAGTAGGCGTCGTCCATGTCGATCCAGAAGCCGATCCGCCGTGTCAGGTCCTCCCAATCCCGGACGTATCGCCGGACAGACACCCGGCAGCGCTCGTTGAACTCGGCGACCCCGAACGCCTCGATGTCGCGCTTGCCGGTCGTCCCGATCTCCTTCTCCACCTCGATCTCGACCGGCAGCCCGTGGCAGTCCCATCCCGCCTTGCGGTGCACGAGGTGGCCGGTCATCGTGCGGTACCGGGGATAGACGTCCTTGAAGGTGCGCGTGACGGCGTGACCGATGTGCGGTTTGGCGTTCGCCGTCGGCGGGCCGTCGTAGAAGACCCACTCGGGGGCGCCCCCGCGCTGCGCGAGCGAACGAGGGAACACGTTCGCCTCGTCCCAGAACGCGAGGATCGAGCGCTCGAGCTCGGGGAAGCGCACCTTGGGATCCACCGGCCGGAACCCGGTGCGTTCGTGGTTCGCCATCCGCTCGCCTCCCGACACGCGAAACGCCTCGTCCTCGTCTCGCGAGGACGAGGCGTGAGGCCCCGCGGTACCACCTCGCTTGCCGGACACCTCACGGCGTCCCGCCGCTTACGGCCGCGTCACGGCCTGCCGCTGTTACGGGCGGACCCGCCTGCGTCTACTGCGAGCCGGGGACCGACTCGGTTCGGGCAGGGGCTCGGGGAGGATGTCCGCGGGGCGCTCGGCGCCGGGCTCCCACCGTCCCCGGCTCGCTCTTGCTCAGCCGTCCCCGCGACGCGTTCCCGTCGTCGCCTGTCGCGTGCATGCTACACACGTGGGCCGGCTCGGCGTGCGCGTGGTGCCGCGATCGACCAAGGTCGCGAAAGGCGCAGGCGTCGAGGCCGCGGCCGACGGGATCGTCGTTCGGGTGCGCGCCGCGCCGGAAGGCGGACGCGCGACCGAGGAGGCTCGCGAGGCCGCGGCCGGCGCTTCCAGGAGAAGGTCTTCGAGCTGGCAGAGATGACGGAAGAGGAAGCGCTGCAACGTCTCCGGGGCTAGAGGGACGGGTCAAGAGCTGTGGGGATGGCCTGATGCGTCAACGTGCTACCCTTCGCCCCCATGCCGCAGGCCAAGCTCACCGCGAAGGAGCTCGAGGACCTCAGCGCCCGCCTCTTGGAGGAGCAAGCGCGCCTCGAGACGCAGCTCGCCACGATCGTCGAGGAATCTTTCGCGGCAACGCAATCGGACATGTCAGGGGACGTCGGGCTCGATGACGAGTCTGCGGACGCCGGGACCGCGACGTTCGAGCGGGAGAAGGATCTCTCGATCGAGAACAACATCCGCGATCTCCTGCGGAAGATCGAAGGAGCCTTGAAGCGCATGGACGCGGGGACGTATGGGCTGTGCGAGCGCTGCGGCAAGCCGATCGAGAAGGCTCGGATCAAGGCGCTGCCCTACGCGGAGCTCTGCATCAAGGACGCGCAGGCAGCGCAGTCGCGTCGCTGATCCCGTGGACGCGCGGCAGAGCCGGGCGGCGCTCACCCTCTTCGTGACCGCCCTCCTCACCTACGGCGTGGACCGGATCACGAAGATCTGGGCGGAGTCGACACTCCCGGGCCGTCCGATCGACGTCGTGCCAGGTGTGCTCACGTTGCGGTTCACGACGAATTCTGGAGGCGCATTCAGTATCGGCCAGAGAGCCCCTTGGTTCTTCGTCGGGGTGACCGCGGTCGTGGTCGTGATCATCCTCGCAACCTCGTTCCGCCACACGAGCGTGATCGTGGGTGCCTCGCTCGGGCTGGTCCTGGGCGGAGCGCTCGGCAACCTCACGGATCGCGCCGTCAGGGGTCCGGGAATGAGGGGCCGCGTCGTGGATTTCGTGGACTTCCACGTGTGGCCGGTCTTCAACCTGGCCGACTCCGCGATCGTGATCGGTGCGATCCTGCTCGCGCTGGTGGGACTCCGAGAACGGAAGGAGCAGCCCGAGACGACGGCGGCACCGACGTGAAGCGAAGCCTCGACGCCGAAGAAGGTCGGCTCGATGCCGTGGTCGCCAGGTTGACCGGTGAGGCCCGCGCGGATGTGCAGCGCGCGATCGCCGCCGGGAAGGTGCAGGTCGATGGCGAACCGCGGTCGAAGTCCTTCCGCCTGCGCGGGGGAGAGCGGCTGACGATCGAGATCGAGGGTGACGAGCCGCTCGCCCCCGAGGGCCCTTCCGTGCCGATCCGCTACGAGGACGAGCACCTCGTCGTGATCGTGAAGCCGGCCGGTATGATCACGCATCCCACCGCCGGCCGGCGCAGCGGGACGCTCGTGAACCGGCTGCTCGGGATGGGCGTTCCGCTGGCGCCGGCCGGCGGCTCGCTGAGGCCCGGCATCGTGCACCGGCTCGACGCGGGCACCTCCGGGCTGATGGTCGTGGCCAAGACGGACGAGGCCTACGCGGTGTTGCGGACCTTGTTCCGGGCTCACGAGGTGCAGCGCGCTTACCTGGCGCTCGTCAGAGGCGCCGTGGCCAACGACACCTTCGCGGTCGATGCCCCGCTCGGCCGGCGTGCGGCCAAGATCGTCGTGGACGCGACGGAAGGCAGACGGGCGGAGACGGGATTCGAGGTCCGGGAGCGCGTGGACGGCGCGACGCTACTGGAGGCCTCCCCCCGGACGGGACGCACGCATCAGATCCGCGTGCACCTCGCGGCGATCGGCCATCCGATCCTCGGCGACCGTGCGTACGGGGGAGGAGGCGACGACGCGCGTCGGATCGGCTTGGATCGCCCGTTCCTGCATGCCTGGCGCCTGTCGTTCGCCCATCCGCTGGACCCGGGACGGGTCGAGATCGAGGAGGGCTTGCCGAAGGACCTCTCATCCGCCCTCGCCCGCAGCCGATGACCCGCGCCGCTTGACGGCGCAGGAGGGGCGACGTAGGTTGAGGCCTCGACGAATCACAGTCATGTAAGTTTCCACAATCGACCGGGACGGGTGTGGAAAACCCCCTCTCCGGAGGTCGCCACGGCAGCGCGAGACGGTTTCGTTCATCTGCACGTTCATTCCGAATATTCGCTGCTCGACGGGGCAGCCCGGATCGGTCACCGATCACGGCGTGATGTTCGGCGCGCTCGGCTTCTACGAGGCGGCGCATGCCCACGGCATCAAGCCGATCCTCGGCGTCGAGGCCTACGTCGCGCCGGGCTCGCGGTTCGACCGCGAGCCCGGCGAGAACGAGGAGAAGTACCACCACCTCACGCTCCTCGCCCGCAACGAGACGGGCTACCGCAATCTCCTGCAGCTCGTGTCGGCGGCTCACCTCGAGGGTTTCTACCACCGCCCCCGCATGGACAAGCAGCTGCTGGCCGAGCACGCCGAGGGACTGACTTGCCTGTCGGGCTGCCTTTCGTCGGAGCTGTCGAAGCTGCTGCTCGCGGGGCAGGAGGCCCGAGCTCGGGATGTGGCGGCCGAGTACCGGGACATCTTCGGCACCGGCAACTATTGGATCGAGCTCCAGGACCACGGCCTCACCGAGCAGCAGCGGGTGACACCGCGACAGGTGGAGCTCGCGCGGGAGCTCGGCATCGGCCTCGTCGCGACGAACGACCTCCACTACACGACGGCCGCCGACGCCAAGCCGCACGACGTGTTGCTGTGCATCCAGCAGCAGAAGCTGCAGACGGACCCGAAGCGGCTGCGGTTCGACTCCGAGGAGTTCTACCTGAAGTCCCCGGAGCAGATGCGTGCGCTCTTCGCGGAGCTCCCCGAGGCATGCGACAACACGCTCGAGATCGCGGAGACGGTGGACCTCGAGTTGATCTACGGCGACGCCGCTCCGCTCGAGGAGCGCTACCACCTACCGCGCTTCGAGGTCCCGGGCGAGCGAACGCTCGAGGGCTACCTGCGGGAGCTGACCCTCGGAGGCGCCGCCGAGCGGTACGACGATCCGCTCCCCTCGGAGATCGGGGACCGGCTCGACTTCGAGATGAGCGTCATCCTGCAGATGGGCCTCGCCGGCTACTTCCTCATCGTCTGGGACCTGATCCGGTTCGCTCGGGAGCAGGGCATCCGGGTCGGACCGGGGCGTGGATCGGCCGCCGGCTCGGTCGTGTCCTACTGCCTGCGTATCACCGACGTCGATCCGCTCCGGTACGGGCTGATCTTCGAGCGGTTCCTGAACCCCGAGCGGATCCAGATGCCCGACATCGACATGGACTTCGACGAGCGTCGCCGCGACGAGGTGATCAGGTACGCGAGCACCAAGTACGGCGCCGACCACGTCGCCCAGATCGTCACGTTCCAGACGATCAAGGGCAAGCAGGGGATCCGCGACGCCGCTCGCGTCCTCGGCTTCCCACCGTCGGTGGGAGACCGCCTCTGCAAGATGTATCCCTCGCCGGTCATGGGTCGCGACCATCCGATCGAGGAGGCGCTGAGGCTGTCGCCGGAGCTCGCGACCGCCTACGAGAGCGAACCGGAGGCGAAGGAGATCGTCGACACGGCTCGGGCGCTCGAAGGCCTTCGCCGCGAGGACTCGGTGCATGCCGCCGGCGTGGTGATCGGCGACGCGCCGCTCGTGCGCTACCTCCCGTTGAAGCTGTCGAAGGACTCGCGCGACGATTCGAAGCGCATCGTCACGCAGTTCGACATGCACGGGGTCGAGAAGCTCGGCCTGCTCAAGATGGACTTCCTCGGCCTTCGCAACCTGTCCGTGATCGAGGACACCCTGCGGCACCTCCGCGCCGACGGTGTGGAGCTCGACATCGACCATCTCGCGCTTGACGACGCGGAGACCTACGCGATGCTCTGCCGCGGCGAGACGACCGGCGTGTTCCAGATGGAGTCGGGCGGGATGCGCAGCCTGATCAAACTCTTAGAGCCGGATCGGTTCGAGGACCTGATGGCCCTGGTGGCCCTCTACCGGCCGGGGCCGCTCAACAACGGCCTGCACACCGAGTACGCGGAGCGCAAACACGGGCGCAAGCCCGTGTCCTACCCGCATCCCGACCTCGAACCGATCCTGCGTGGGACCTACGGCGTGATGGTCTACCAGGAGCAGGTGATGCAGATCGCGGTGACGATGGCCGGCTTCTCGATGGGTGAAGCGGACACGCTTCGCAAGGCGATGGGCAAGAAGAAGATCGAGTACCTGATGCCCTTCAAGGAACGATTCGTGAGAGGCGCCGTCGAGCGCGGCTACGCGGAACGATCGGCCGCGGACATGTTCGAGATGTTCGTCCCGTTCGCCGACTACGGGTTCAACGCGTCGCACGCGTGCGCGTACGGCCTCGTCGCCTACCAGACGGCCTACCTGATGGCGCACCACCCGGTCTCGTACATGGCCGCGATCCTCACGTCGGTGAAGGACGACAAGGATCGCAAGCCCTACTACCTCTACGCGTGCCGGGCGATGGGGATCGAGGTCCTGCCGCCCGACGTCAACGACTCCACCCTCGACTTCGCCCCGTCGACCGGCGGTGGTCGCGCGATCCGGTACGGATTGTCGGCGGTCCGAAACGTCGGCGAGGCGGCGGTCCAGCAGATCATCGATGCCCGCGCGGCGAAGGGCCTTTTCGAGTCCTTCTCCGACTTCTGCCGCAAGGTCGATCCGTCGGTGCTCACGAAACGCGTGCTGGAATCGTCGGTCCTCGCGGGCGCGTTCGACTCGCTCGGGTACCGGCGGCGGGCGTTGCTCATCGGACAGGACAAGGTCTCGGGACCGATCATCGCGGAACGTAAGGCCGAGGCCGCCGGGCAGTTCTCGTTGTTCGGGGGGGATTCGGAGGTCGGTCAGATCGACGAATCCGTCCTCGCGGGAGACGAGTTCGACAAGCCGGAGCTCCTTCGGTTCGAGAAGGAGATGCTCGGCCAGTTCGTGTCGGACCATCCACTCCTCGAGGTGGCGGACGCGCTCCGCTCGCAGAGCACGCATGAGATCGGCGATCTCGAGGGAGCCGATGACGGCGAGCTCGTGACGGTCGGCGGCATCATCGGCGACGTCGCCAGGAAGTACACGAAGCGCGGTGAGCCGTACGCGCAGTTCCGCCTCGAAGGCCTTGCGGCGGGCGTGCAGGTCGTCGCCTTCCCCTCGGTCTACGAAGCCGATCCCGATCTGATCTCGGCCGACCGGATCGTGCTGGCGGTGGGGCGCATCGATCGTCGGGGGCGCGAGCTCCAGATCCGGGCGAACGAGGTGCGCGAGCCGATCCTGGCGGGGATCGCATCACAGTCCGCGGCCGAGTCGGTCGTGATCGACCTCACCGCCGCCGCGTGCACGGACGCGGTGCTGGCGAAGATGGCCGAGCTCCTGCGGTCGCGGCCGGGAGCCGCGCCGGTGAAGGTGCGATTCCACTCGGCCGAGGGCGTGCGGCCGCTCGACATGGGGGAGTTCCGCGTCGACTCCTCAGCCGCGCTGATGGGTGAGCTGACGGGCTTGCTGGGGACCGGCGCCGCCCGCGTCGAGCGCGTTGGCTGACCTTCGTCCGGGCGGCGCCGGCGTGCGGCCTCTATCGTGCTCGCCGTGTTCGAGGTCATCCCCGCGATCGACGTGAGCGACGGCGCCCTCGCGACGTTCACGTCGGCGGGGCCCGCAGCCGTGGACGCGTTCGGAGGGAACCCGCTCGCCGCGGCGGAGGCGGCGGTGGCCGCCGGGGCGAAGTGGCTCCACGTCGTGGACATGGATCTGGCGTTCCAAGGCGAAGCCCGGAACCTCGAGATCGTGGCTGCGATCGCCTCGCTCCCCGTCGCTGTGCAAGCGGCCGGCGGCGTCCGAACGGCAGACGAGGTCCGAGTCCTCTTCGAGGTGGGTGCCACCCGGGTGGTCCTCGGGTCGGCCGCCCTGGCGGCCGAGCATCGGGCGACCGCGCTGCTGTCGGCGGAGGGACCACGGCTCGTGGTCGGGATCGAGGTGGACGAGGGGCGGATCCGCTCGCGCGGCCGGGATCCCGTCGACCTGCCGTTGATGGAGACCCTCGGGTGGGTCGTGTCTGCCGGCGCCTCAGCGCTCCTCGTGACATCGGTCGCCAGGGTGGGGGAGCGCACGGGGCCGGATCTCGATCAGGTGCGTCGGGTGGCTCGCGCCGGCCGCCCGGTGCTCGCGGCCGGCGGCGTCGCCTCCATCGCGGACCTGCATGACCTCCGAGCGGCCGGCGCCGTCGGCGCGGTCGTCGGGCGTGCGGCGCTCGAGGGTTCGCTCGACCTCTCGGCCGCGATCGCCGAGTTCGTCTGAAGACCGCCTCGACCGCCGTCTAGACTCGCCGCCCCATGGGCTTCCTCACCGATATGGTCGAACGCCTCCAACGCGATCTCCAGGAGCACCCGCTCGACGACCTCGCGCTGATGGCGCGGGTTTCCGCGATGCCGCCGGCGAAGGATCTCGAGGCTGCCCTCACCGCAGCGGAGCCGCCCGCTCTTATCGCGGAGGTGAAGCGCGCCTCGCCGTCGGCCGGGGTGATCGCGGAGAACGTGAACCCGAGCGTGCTCGCGCGGGGATACCAGGCGGGCGGCGCCGCGGCCGTATCGGTCCTCACGGAGCCGCGGCACTTCCAGGGGTCGCTGGCCGACCTCCAGGCGGTTCGGTCGTCGGTCTCGATACCGGTGCTTCGGAAGGACTTCCTGATCCATCCGTCGCAGGTGATCGAGGCGAGGGCGTCAGGCGCGGATGCGGTCCTGCTGATCGCGGCCGCCCTCACCGACGCGCAGCTCCGGGCGCTCCTCGAGGCGGCCCGTGACGTCGGGCTCGCCACGTTGGTGGAAACGCATTCGGATGAGGACCTCCGTCGTGCGCTCGAGAGCGACGCGAGGATCATCGGTATCAACGCGCGGGACCTCGAGACCCTCGACGTGGACATGAAGGAAGCGCTCGCGCGGATCCGCCGGGTGCCCGACGACAGGATCTCCGTGCTGGAGAGCGGCATCTCGACGCGGGCGAACGTCGACGCCGCGCTCGAGGCCGGGGCGTCTGCCATCCTGGTGGGCGAAGCGCTGATGCGCGCGGCCGACCCCGCCCGCGCCGTGAGGAAGCTCCTCTGGAGGGAACTCCGCACGTGACGATCGCACCCGCCCTCCCCGACGCTCGCGGCCGGTTCGGCACCTACGGGGGACGCTATGTCCCGGAGGTGCTGATCCCCGCGCTGGACGAGCTCGTGGAGGCCTGGTCGAGGCTGCGGGATGACCCCGCCTTCCGGTCGGAGCTCTCCGAACTATCGAGGGACTTCGTCGGACGCCCCACACCGCTCACCCGAGCGGGGCGTCTTTCCGCCGAGCTCGGCTACCGGATCTGGCTGAAACGAGAGGACCTTGCGCACACCGGCGCCCACAAGATCAACAACGCGCTCGGCCAGGCGCTGCTCGCGAAGCGCCTCGGGAAGGAGCGGATCATCGCCGAGACCGGCGCCGGGATGCACGGGGTGGCGACCGCGACCGCGTGCGCGCTCCTCGGCCTGCCGTGTGTCGTGTACATGGGCGAAGAGGACACGCGACGGCAGGCGCCCAACGTCTCCCGGATGAAGCTCCTCGGCGCCGAGGTCGTGCCGGTCACGGCGGGCTCGAAGACCTTGAAGGAAGCGGTGAACGAGGCCCTCCGGGATTGGGCGGGCTCGGTCCGCACGACCCACTACATCATCGGGTCGGTCGTCGGCCCGCACCCGTTCCCCGTCTTGGTGCGGGACCTCCAGCGCGTGATCGGCGACGAGGCGCGTCCCAGGTTCCTGGAAGCGAACGACGGCGCCGAGCCCGACGTCGTCGCCGCCTGCGTCGGGGGTGGCAGCAACGCGATCGGGATGTTCACGGCGTTCGTCGGCACGCCGAACGTGCGGCTGATCGGCGTCGAAGCCGGAGGTCGAGGGACGAGCCTCGGCGAGCACTGTGCGTCCCTCACCCAGGGCGAGCCCGGCATCCTCCACGGCGCGCTCAGCTACCTGCTGCAAGACGGAGACGGTCAGGTCGCGGACACCCATTCGATCTCCGCCGGTCTCGACTACCCGGGGGTGGGGCCGGAGCACGCCTACCTGCGCGACGCCGGGCTCGCCGAGTACGTGAGCGCCTCCGACGAGGACGCGCTCGCCGGCTTCCGGGCACTCTCGCAGACCGAAGGGATCATCCCCGCGCTCGAACCGGCGCACGTGATCGGGTGGCTCCTCCGAAGGCCGTTGCCCGAGGGTTCGTCGGTGCTGGTCTGCCTGTCGGGGCGGGGCGACAAGGACCTCGACACGGTACGAGCCGGTCTCGGGATCACCTAGATGGGACGGCTCGAGGCGGCGCTGCGCGCCCGGCGCGACGCGGGCGGGCGCGCCTTCGTGCCGTACGTGACGGGAGGGTATCCGGGCGTGGACTCGGGTCTGCTCCGGCGGCTCGAGGCCGCCGGAGCGGACGCGATCGAGGTCGGGATCCCGTTCTCGGACCCCGTGATGGACGGCGGTGTGATCCAAGAGGCCTCCGCCGAGGCGCTTCGCGGCGGCGCCCGGCTCACGGACGTCCTCGCGACGATCCGAGACGCGGCGACCGACGTCCCGGTCGCCGTGATGACGTATGTCAACCCGGTCTACCGGCACGGCATCGGTCCGTTCCTCGATGACGCGGCGGCGGCGGGCGTGACCGGGGTGATCGTTCCCGATCTGCCCGTCGACGAGTCCGCCGAGCTCGAGGGCGCGGCGGCGGAGCGCGGCGTTGACGCCGTGCTCCTCGCCGCGCCCGGAGCCAGGGCCGAGCGCCTGGGCGAGATCGGGCGCCGGTCACGCGGCTTCGTGTACTGCGTGGCGACGTACGGCGTGACCGGCGCCCGCGAGCGCATCGACGAGACGGCCAAAGGGGTGGTCGAGGCGCTCAGGGCTGAGACCGACCTCCCGCTGCTGGCCGGGGTGGGGATCGGGACACCGTCTCAGGCGGAGGACTTCTGCGCGTTCGCGGACGGGGTCGTGGTGGGAAGCGCTCTCATGGCTCGCGTCGTCGCGGGTGACCTCGATGGGGCCGTGGATCTCGCCCGGTCGTTCCGGGCGGCGATCCCGACCTGAGGCATCCCCCGCGGAGGCTGGGGACGTATGACCAGGGGAAACAACCCCGTTGGATTGGCCAAACGGGGTTGGGATGTGATAGTCACATCCGATCCTCGGGAGACCGAGAAGAAGGGGGGCTTCATGAAGCGCCGTAGTTGGATGAAAGCATTCGCCCTGGTGGCCGTTCTTTCTGTCGTGGCAGCGGCGTGTGCCAGCGACAACGGAGGCGGTGGGGGCGGCGGGGGCGGCGGTGGCGTGGACTGTGCGACCGTCGAATTCGGCTGCGTCGAGGTCGGCGCGGACGAGGCGATCAACCTCGGGGCAGCCCAGGTGATCAGCGGCGCGGACTCCACGCTCGGACAGGACCAGGTGAACGCGCTCAACCTCGCGTTGGACCACCTGGACGGGACGTTCGATCAGAAGAACGGCACGCTGCTCAATCACGAGGTGAAGCTCACGACCGAGGACGAGCTGTGCTCCGCCGAAGGCGGCCAGACGGCCGGCACGGCCCTCGCGGCCGATGCTTCGATCGTTGCGGTCATCGGGACCAGCTGCTCGAGCGCGGCGCTCGGAGTGGCTGACACGATCCTCGGGGACAAGGGCATCCTGTTGATCTCGGGATCGAACACCAGCCCGGCCCTCACGGACCCGGCGCTGCACAACCCGTTCTACGCCCGGACCGCGCACAACGACCGCATCCAGGGCGCGATCGTCGCCGAGTTCTCTCTCGGGAAGGATCTCGGAGCGAAGACGGCAGCCACGATCGCCGACGAGAGTCCCTACACCCAGGGTCTCGTGGGTGCCTTCGAGAAGAACTTCGAAGCCGGCGGCGGAACGCTGACGGGCTCGGAGCAGGTCAACTCCGAGGACACCGACTTCAAGCCGGTCCTCAGATCGTTGGCCGAGAAGAAGCCGGACGTCCTGTACTTCCCGATCTTCGTCGCCGCCTGCACGCTGATCATCAAGCAGGCAGCCGAGATCATGCCCGACACCACTCTGATCGTTTCGGACGGGTGTCTGTCGAGCGACACGCTGAAGAACGCGGGGAAGGCGGCGGACGGCGTCTGGGCATCCTCCCCCGACCTGTCGGCGTTCCAGACCAACGAGTTCTACTCCGGCGAGTTCATCCCCGCGTACAAGACGGCGTTCGGAAGCGATCCGCTCTCCGTGTTCCACGCGCACTCCTATGACGCCGCGAACGTCGTGTTCGAGGCCATCAAGGAGGTCGCGATCGACAACGGCGACGGCTCGCTCTCGATCCCGCGCCAGGCCCTTCGCGACGCGGTCTTCGCGACGAGCGGGTACCAGGGCGTGACGGGCACGATCACGTGCCTGCCCACGGGTGACTGCGCGACCGACGTCACCATCGGCATGTTCCTCGGACCGGGGTGGCCAGTCGAAGGCGGCACGGGTGACATCACCGCCAAGTACACGGACACCAAGTCGTTGGACGACGTCCTCTAGAGCGAGCGGCAAGAACAGCGGAGAGGCCGCGGGCGAGCCAACAGGCTCGCCCGCGGCCCCTTCCTCAGAGGGAAGGGGACCGTGGCGGGGACCGAGGCGCCGCGCGTAGAAGTACGGCTGAGTCGCTTCGAGCAGCTTCCGTGGCGACGCATCATCCTCATCGTCCTCGGGATCGTCGTGATCGGCGTCGTCGGCATCGGCGCGACGCGCACGCTCACACTCGATCCTGCCGAGGGCGGCTATTCGGCCGGGGCATGGCGCGACTTCGTCGTCCAGGGCGCCGCGCAGGGTGCGATCTTCGCGATGATCGCGCTCGGCTACAGCCTGGTGTACGGGATCCTCCGCATGATCAACTTCGCCCACGGGGAGGTGTTCATGGCGGGCGCCTTCGGCTCGTTCTTCTTCGCCGACGCGTACGAGAAGAGCGGTTTCCTTGACCGGGATCCCATCCTGGCGCTCGCGATCGTGACCGCCGTTGCGATCTGCGTCTCGGTGGGGACGGCGGTCATGCTCGAGCGGCTCGCCTACCGGCCTCTCCGCAACGCACCGAGACTCGTTCCTCTCATCACGGCGATCGGCGCCTCGCTCTTCCTCCAGAACACGTTCCGAGGGTTCTTCGGCCCTCAGCCGTACGGCTTTCCCAAGCCCGTGGTGTTGGCAGGGAACATCACGGTCCTTGGGGTGCCCGTCCAGCGGATCCAGTTGCTGGTGCTGGTCGTGGCGGTCATCTGCATGACCGTCCTCCAATGGTTCGTGTCGACGACCACGACGGGGCGGTCGATGCGCGCGGTCGCGCAGGATCGTGAGATCGCCAGCCTGATGGGCATCAACGTCGACCGGGTGATCGTCACCACCTTCGCGATCGGGGGGGTGCTGGCAGGCATCGCCGGCGTGCTGTTCTCTCTGACCTTCGAGCAGGTGCAGTTCACGATGGGGTTCCGCCCCGGGATCGCGGCGTTCACCGCGGCCGTCCTGGGGGGCATCGGGAGCATCGGCGGCGCGGCGCTCGGAGGGTTCGTGATCGGCTTGCTGCAAGCGGTCGGCCCGCCGCTGATCCTCACCGGGTTCGGCATCCCCAGTGTCTTCTCGCTCCGAGATGCGTTCGTGTTCCTCGTCCTCGTGCTCGTCCTGGTCTTCCGGCCGGGAGGGCTGCTCGGGTCCGGAGAGGCGGAGAAGGTGTGATGGCCGCGAGCCGGTGGGTCCGCATGGGCGCGGCCGCGGGCGTCGTCACGATCTTCCTCGCGCTCGTCGGATTGATCGGCGGGTTCACCGACGTGTATCTGATCGGCAACCAGATCGCGTTCGCGGGGCTGATGCTGGTTCTTCCCGCGTTCGCCGCCGGCCTGGTGGCGGCCGCGCCCCGGGTCGAGGGCGGAGAGCGGCACGAGATGCGACTTACCGAGGCGATCACCGCCGCCGCCGTCGCCGGAGCAGCGGCCGGAGTGACGTTCGCGCTCGCGGTCGTTCTCGCGGACTGGATCGGGGCCGAGCGGATCCGGACCGTCTTCCTCAACGTGTCGCCGCAGCTGATGGAGTTCGTCAACTTCGGCCAGGCGACAGGGCCGGGTGCCGTGATCATCGTCGCGATATCGGCGCTCGCGGGCGTCATCGGCGGGGTCTTGCGGGTGTCGCCGGCGCCGGTCCGTCGCCCCGTGACGGCGGCGGTCATGGTGACGCTGGTGTTCGGCTTCTTGCAGCGAGTCATCCCGATCGCCCTCGATCAACTGAAGCTTCAGCGGGACTGGCTCTACAGCCCCGAGTTCGACGGGCTCACCTGGATCGGTGCCGTCGTCGTCGGGGCGGTTGCGGCCGGTTTCAGCGTCCTGAAGGCGCGGTTCGGCGACCGGCTCAAGGGAGGCCTCGCGAAGGCCGGCGGACGCGGCGGGCCGGCGATCAGCCCGATGCGCTTGGTGGCCGGCGTGGTCGCCCTCGGTCTGCTGCTCGTTGCGCCGCTCCTGCTCGGATCGGTGATCTCCGAGGTCCTCGGCACCGTGATGGTGTTCGCGCTCCTGGGCGTCGGCCTCAACATCGTCGTGGGATACGCCGGACTGCTGGACCTCGGCTACGTCTTCTTCTTCGCGCTCGGCGCGTATTCGCTCGCCCTGCTCACCGGGGCGACACTCAACGCGTACGGGATCCCCCCGGAGCCCGTGATCTCCGGACACCTCAACTTCTACCTCGCGATACCCATCGTGATGGTGATCGCGGCCGCGGCGGGGGTGCTTATCGGGGCCCCGGTCCTTCGGCTGCGGGGGGATTACCTCGCGCTGGTGACGCTCGGCCTGGGCGAGATGGTGACGGTGCTCGTCGGAAGCCCGTGGCTGGTGCCGCTCGTGGGCGGGCCGAGCGGGATGCGCGGCATCACGGACGCGGCGATCGGGGGGCTCGCGTTCCGCGACCCACAGCGCTTCTACTATCTCGCGCTCGCCTTCGTCGGCCTTGCCGCGTTCATCTCCTGGCGCCTCGCGACCTCGCGGATCGGTCGGGCCTGGACGGCGATGCGCGAAGACGAGCAGACCGCCGACGCGATGGGGATCAGCACGACTCGGTTCAAGCTGCTCGCATTCGCGATAGGCGGCGCGATCGGCTCTCTCGGCGGCGCGCTCTTCGCGGTGAAGATCGGGTCGCTCACCCCGGCCAGCTTCCAGGTGTTGGTATCGATCCAGGTGCTGGGTCTGGTGATCCTCGGCGGCATGGGGAGCATCCCCGGGGTGATCGTGGGGGCCCTCGTGCTGGTGGGATTGCCGGGCTTGCTCCGTGAGTTCGAGGAGTACCGCTTCCTCGCCTATGGCGCAGCCGTCGTCGCGGTGATGGTCCTCCGTCCGCAAGGGCTCGTGCCGAACGTTCGCCGGAGCCGGGAACTTCAGGATGAGGAACGCGCCCAGGACGAATGGGCCAAGGCGGCGGAAGGGGGGGAGACCCCGCCCGAGATCGCCACCGCGAACGGGGCGACGACATGAGTGAGCCTGCGCCGGTCGTGGGAACCGAAGCGGTCCTGGAGGTCCGGGGTCTCGAGAAGCACTTCGGGGGTCTCTATGCCCTCTCCGGCCTGGACATGGAGGTTCGGAAGGGCGAGATCGTGTCGGTGATCGGTCCCAACGGCGCCGGGAAGAGCACGCTCTTCAACGTGATAACCGGGATCTACGAGCCGGACGCCGGCGACATCCGCTACGGGGACGTGAGCATCGTGGGCCTTCGACCCCATCAGGTCGTGAAGCTCGGCATCGCCCGCACGTTCCAGAGCGTTCGTCTGTTCGCGAACATGAC
>CAJDUF010000016.1_pt1 | contig 32855 bp, 28 predicted proteins | sample 7390091 | NCBI WGS metagenome assembly CAJDUF01 (sample SAMEA7055670, study PRJEB34461) | soil metagenome | biome: terrestrial ecosystem; feature: Peninsula; material: soil | place: Antarctica | collected 2016 | reverse complement strand
CGGTGAGACGTTCACCGAGAGGTAGACATCTTCGGGGATCCCTCCCAGGTGGTCGAGCGCCCGCGTCGCGGCGGCGAGCTCGAGCTGCGTCAGCAGCCCCTGGCTCGCCGCCTCGATGAACCACGTTTCAGGAGATCGCCGGGGCCGGGTCATGAATCGGGCGAGGGCCTCCACCCCGCGGATGCGGCCATCGGCGAGATCCACGATGGGCTGGAACACGGTCTCGAGCAGGTCGCCATGGATGGCTTCCTCGATCCGTTCCCGGGAGACGGAAGCTCGCTCGGATCTCGGCTCGACCTGTCGCGATCGATCCTCGGTCAGACGCTCCGCCACTTCGCCCAGCCGGTCGACCGAGATGCTGGCTCGCCCATCGGCAGACCGATGGATCGCACGCAGGACCTCATCCCCCGACTGATCCTTCCCGACGTAACCCACGGCGCCCGCGCGAACCATCGACACGACCGTTCTCGGGTCCGTGCTCGCCGACAGCGCGACGATGCGCGTCTCGGGGGAGCGCAGGCGGATCTCTCGGGGAGATGGAGCTCGGCGAGATCGATCGCCTCGCCCGCGTCTCGTGCGGTTCCCACGAGGTCGATGAACGGGTCCGTCGACACCAGTTCGCGCATCGCCTCCAGGACCGGGTCCTCATCGTCGGCGAGCATCAGTCGGATGCGACCCATCGTCATCCCTCCCCACTCCGCCATCCGTCCGAATTCGCGACCTGCCCATGCAGCGCCCCCTTCCCTCGCGCGAGGGATGGCTGTTCCCTACGATCCGGGAGTGGAACGACCTGGGCGATCACCCCGTCGACGTCCTCGATGGTCATGCGACGGATCCACCTTGTCACGAGGCACTACCTCCGGGGGTCGAGGTGCTCGGCGGAGCAACGTCTCTCGGTTCATCATCGGCTCCGGGGCTCCGTTGCTTGACCCCGGCCGAGCCCACACCCTCGCTCATAGCTGAGCTTCGAGAGCGGGACCGGTGTCCCCGACGATGGTCCCCTGGATCAGCTCGACGCTGAGGTTCCGAAGCTCGTGCAACCGTTCCTCGGACACGACAGGGGGTCGGCGGCTTCGCGCATCGGGCGGAGGCCGATCGGCCGTGCTCTTGCGAGGACCTGGCCCAGGCGCTCGTGGTATCCATCCGCCATGAAGGACGTCCGGTGCGACGCCGAAGAGCTCCCTCTTGAGCGGCTGGCAAGGATTCAAGAAGCGATGCGGAGACACGGCGTCGACATCTGAATGCTCTGCAACGAGCCGAACATGCGATACGCGACCGGTGCGACCGCGATGCCGGTCTGCTCGATGAGCACCTTCGTTCGCTGCGCCGTGGTGCCGCAAGAAGGAACGCTGATCCTGTTCGAGCATGCGAATTCGATGCATCGCTCGGCCCTCCGTGCCCCAGACGTCCGCCCGATGCGCGCGTGGGAGTTCTATGACGATCCCCAAGCTGAGGCGGAGGGGTGGGCCGACGAGACCCTGGCCGCGATCCGGGAGCTGGGCGCCTCCGGCGAGGTCGTGGCCGTCGACCGTCTGGGCGCGCCGGCGTACCTCGCGCTCAACGGCCGCGGTGTGACGATCCGAGACTTGGCCCCGATCACGCAGGAAGCGCGCCGCATCAAGACCCCTCAGGAGCTCGTGCTGCTCGACGTGAACGCCGCGATGGTGATGGACATGCTCGCCGCGTTCGAAGCGGGGATCGCGCCCGGGAGCAGCGAGCGTGAGCTGCTCGCCATGTTGACCTACGTGATGGTCCGTGGCGGGGGCGAGGATCTGGCCACCACGACCGTCTGCAGCGGGCCCAACACGAACCCCTGGCGTGCGGAGGTCACCGACAGGCGCCTGGAGGACGGCGATCTCGTCTACGTCGACACCGACACGGTCGGGATCGAAGGGATGTTCTTCTGCGTCTCGCGGACGTTCCGGTCGGGGAGAACGCTCCGCTGCCGGAGCAGCGTGACGTCTACCGCGCCCTCGTACGAGTGGCTGCAAGCGATGGTGTCGCTCGTCCGGTCCGGCCTCAGCTGTTCGGAGCTGGCGTCGCTCGCGCCGCCGATCCCCGAACGCTTCCTCGCCCAGCGGTACGAGTGCATGATCCACGGCATCGGGTTGGAGGAGGAGAACCCGAGCGTCTGCCATCCACAGGACCGCCAATCCAACGCCGACACGTTGATCGAGGAAGACATGGCGCTCGTCGTCGAGCTGTGTGCGGGTGAGGTCGGCTCCCGACAAGGCGTGAAGCTGGAGGACCAGGGTCGTCGTCACGACGGATGGGTGCAGGGTGCTCTGCCCGTTCCCGTTCTGCACACGGCTTCTTTCGTAAGCGACATCGCCTGTGTGATCCCGAGCGAAGACCGCCGCTCGACTCTCCGAGACCCGGGAACTCGATCCCTCGAGAGAGGGACGGACCTCGGGTCATGGTCAGGGTTCCCGTAACACCGAAGCGGGCCGCACGCGTGTGACGGCCGCAAGCGCGGCACCCAGCGCGATCGCGGACGTCACCAACAGGAACAGGACGAACCCGACGAGCGATCCGGCAGGAAAGGTGAGGAGGGGCGGAGGGAGCGAGAAGAAGAGCCCGAGGACGCGGACCGCGAGGAGCGCGAGGCCGAGTCCGACCGGAACGCCGATCATCAGGCTGCCGAGGACCACGATGAGGCCCTCCTGAGCGGGGCCGGTGAGGACCTCGCGCGTGTCCGCTCCGACGGCCCGAAGGATCGCGAACTCACGACGGCGTTCCAAGACGAGGAACGCACCCAGCACGGCGACACCCACCGAAGCGATCAGCGCTCCACCGATCGCTTCGATGCGACCCAGGCCTCCGAGGTTCAGAGCGGTGAGACCTCGTTGGTAGGGATCTCCGACCGTCGTGACACCGAATCGACCGGCCAGCGTGGAGCGGAGCTGGGTGGCCACTCGGGTGATGGAACGCCCGGGAGCGACCCTGGCGAGGTAGAAGTCGGCTGGTGTAGGAACCGTCTGTGGGATCGCGGCCGTTGACATGACGAGCTCGGCTGGCTGATCGGCCGGCGGGCTGGTCGGCGGGAATGAGCTGTAGACGCCGACCACGTGGAGCTTCAGGTTCGTGCTCTTCTCGTAGTCGTCCGGATAGATGGTGATCGGCAACGTGTCCCCCGGCCCGACCTCGAAGTCGGTCGCGAGCTCGCTAAGGACCAGAACCCCTTGGGGATCGTCGGCCAGCGCCTGGGGCCCCTGGCCTTTCAAGATCCGGGGCGCCATCGTCGAGACGGCGGGGTACGAGGAAAGGTCGATGGCCATGATCGTCTTGCGGTCGCTCCCCGCCTGTGCGGGCACGAGGCGGAAGCCGCTCGAGGCGGCGATCCCCAAACCGAGGGACGGGAGCTCGAAGGTGAGGTCGGCCGGGGTCAGGCGCATGTCGGAGCCGAGCGCCGCCTGGGCATCGGTCAGCTTCGCCGTGCGATACGTGGCCGCGAACGACAGGACCTGGGTACCGAAGGCCACGGCGAGCGCCCCGAGCGCGAGGGCGACGGCCATCCGCGCCGGGCGACGCCCGGTCCACCGGCCGGCCGCTTCGCGCCAAGACGACAACGGTCTGGATCGCCCTCGCTCCGCTCGCCGCGTCAGGGTCGCTAGCACGAAGCGAACGGCGAGGAGTGTGACCCCGAGCCACAGGACGATCGGGGCGAGCAGCACATAGAAGGACAGCGCCAGCACCGTGCCTTCGATCGGTGTCTGCGAGAGCCCACCCGCGAAGTGGTTGATGGCGAGTATCCCCAGCCCGATCCCTATGAAGATCACGTCGAGGTAGGCCCGCTTCCACAGCGGCTTCCACCCGCGCTCCAGGAGATGACGTTCAAGCGCGACCTCGGATCGCCGACCGGCCCGTTGGAGCCGGAGGAGACGGATCACCGTCGTCGTGGCGCCGACGGCAAGGGCAAGGACCACTGTCGTCACGAGCCGGCCTGTTCCTACACCTCTCCACACGGGCCCGCCGGTCGACAAGCTGACGGCGGCGACCGCGACGAGGAGCCCGACGATCGATCCCACGAGACCGGTGATCGCGGCATGGGCCGCGGCAACCCGAACGACCTGCCCGCCGGTGGCGCCTCGCAGTCGGAGCAATGCCTCCTCTCGTCGGTAGGCCTCGGCGAGGGCGGACCCCGCGGCGAGACCGAGTGCGGCGGCTGCGAGCACACCTGGGATCCCGAGGAGGAGGAAGAGGATCTTCGCGTTCGTGGCGTCGGCCTGAGCCAGCGTCAGGGTCTCCGCCGCGTTGTCGGCGACCAGGATCGACCCCGGAGCCTGGCGCTCGAGGATCCTCCGAAGCTGTCCCGACCACACCGTCGCGCGGCTCGGGTCCGGCGGGTAGACGGTGTGATCGACGCTCACGTGGGACTCGATGCTCACCGGCGGCAGATCGGTGGATCCGGGATCGAACACCGGCGAGATCCCTCCCGTGAGCGCCCAGCCCCGCAGCACTGGGAGGATGTCCCGCTGGAAGGTCGCGAAGTCGATCACGATCGCTCGCGGCACTGCGACGACGTCCCCCTGCACCTCTCCGTAGGGGATGGAGAACCACGTCGTCGCCTGACGGAGATCGACGACCCCGGTGACTGGAAGGGACAGGGAGAGCTTGGGGGCGTCTCCGGGGAGGGCGATCGACACGCGCGGAGCCGAGGCGAACCCGGGCGTGTGGGTCAGCGACTCATCCACGAGCGCGCCGCCGCCGGCCGCCCCGCTCACGACGCGGAGCCAGGGTCGATCTGCGAGGTACGAGGGATCGACGGCGATCAATCGCGCCGTCCACTTCCCTGCGCCGGGGGCTTGGACCACGACGTCGGTCGCTGCGAAGGGTGCGGCGCGAGCGACCCCGGGCACCGACCCGAGACCGCGACTGATCGCCGTCATGTCGGCATCGAGGGACGTGGCCAGCGCCCGCATCTCGATCTGCACTGGTTGCAGCGCGACCCGGGTCATCGCGCGGTCGGCGTCGTCGACGAAGAGCATCGTCGCCGCGAGCATCGCGACCGGGAACGCGACGCCGAGGGCGCCGAGCACGAGTCGTCTGGGCGCGCGTCGGATCGTGGAGGCCGTCAGCCAGAGGGTCATCGGCCACCCCCGGGTTCTCGATCCGCTGGCGGGCCCGCATCGAGCCGCCCGGAGTGCAACGCCACGACACGATCCGCGTGTGCCGCGACCGAGGGGTCGTGTGTCACCAGGACGACGGCGGCGTCCCGCTCACGGGCGGCGGCGACGAGCAGCCGGACGATCTCCTGCGCGTTGTTCGAATCGAGGCTTCCGGTCGGCTCGTCGGCCAGCACGACCGCGGGCTCGTTCACGAGCGATCGGGCGATCGCGACCCGTTGTTGCTGGCCGCCGGACAGCTGGTCGGTCAGCTTGAGCGCGTCGTCGGTGAGTCCCACTCGCTCGAGGGCTTCTGCGACCCGGCGGCTTCGGGCCGTCGCTTCGAGACCGTCGAGCAGCAGGGGCACCTCGACGTTCTCCGCCGCCGTCGCCTGGGGCAGGAGCGCCAACCCCTGAACGATGAAGCTGCAGGTGCGCCGACGGAACTGCGCACGCGCAGCGCCCTGAAGGGTCGCCCAGTCGATGCCGCTCACCAGCACTCGGCCTGCGTCCGGCACGTCGAGTCCGCCGAGTACGAACAGCAGGGTGCTCTTCCCGGAGCCACTCGGGCCGGTCACCGCAACGACTTCACCTCGGTCGACGGTGAGTGACACGTGGTCGATGCTTCGCACGCTGTGACCGCCGCCGCGGTGGGTCCGACTCACGTCGACCGCTTCGATGGCGAGAGCGTCAGGCGGCATCGACGATCTCCCCGTCGCGCATGGTCGCATGGCGATCGGCCCGTTCGGCGACCTCCGGGTTATGTGTCACCGTCAGGATGCTCGCTCCTTCTCGCGTTCGGAGGGTTGCAAAGAGGTCGAGGATGCCGGCGGCGGTGGCCTCGTCCAGCTCGCCGGTCGGCTCGTCGGCGAGGAGCACCTGGGGTTTGGGGGCGAGCGCAACGGCGATGGCGGCCCGCTGCATCTCGCCGCCGGACAGCTGCCCACCGCGATGACGGCGCCGGTCCCCGAGACCGACCTCCTCGAGCAGTTGATCGACGCGGGTCGCGACCTCTCCACGTGGTCGGCCCTCCAGGCGGAGCGGGAGCGCGATGTTGCCCGCGACATCGAGCAGTGGATGCAGGTTGTCACGCTGAAGCACCACGCCCACCCGACGCCGGCGCCAGCGCGCACGGGCGGGTGGAGGCAGCCGGGTGAGGTCCTCCCCGTCGACAACGACGGATCCACCGGTCGGCTCGACGAGTCCCGCCAAGACGTAGAGGAGCGTGCTCTTGCCGCTTCCCGACGGTCCCATGATGCTCGTCCATGTGGCGCGCTCGAGGATCAACCCCGCACCGCGAAGGGCGATGGTCTCGACCTCCGCCTCCCGGTAGATGTGGTACAGGCCGCGGGCCTCCATCACCGGATCAGCTGGTTCACTCATCGCTCTCCCCTCCGTCTCGCGATCTCGGGTCCTTGGAACCGTGGCGACAGGCGGCCGCTACTTCGCGGTCAAGGTCGAGGTGAGCCACACCTCTTCGCGGTGGCCGTTCACCAAGCCAGTGAGCTTGATGAGGCCCACGCCGGGTGCGAAGAACTTGTCCTCGTCCTTGTTGAGGTCGAGCAGGTCTCTGTCGTTGGTCACGAGGACGTTCGAGTAGCTGCCTGAGGGGACCTTGGCGGTGGCGTTGACTTGTTTGACCAGTGCGATGTCCTCGGCCACGGTCGGTCGGAACTCCTGACGGTACGCGTGGCCTTGGGTCGGGTTCGCCAGCATGATGATGCCTGGCAACGCTCCGTCGACACCTGCTTCCCAGGAACCCGCGGTGCTGGTCACGACGCCGTTCGCGTACTCCTTGGTGTCTTCACCGAAGTACCAGACGTTGCCCGCCTTGTCCTGCGCGTACCAGTCTGATGTGCGCTCCTCGATCGCCCCGGTGACGATATCCCGGATGACGACGCAGCGCACGCCCATGATGACCTTCGTGTCTTTGGTCACCGTGACCTCGATCCGTAGTGGAACCCCGTCTCTCGTTCCTTCGTAGACCGTCACGGTGCCGGGAGAGAGGGAGAAGTATGGGTTGGTGATCTTGTCGGTGAACTGAGCCGGATCGACCTTCGGGTCGTAGTTCGCTTGCATCAACGGAACGGTCCATGCCGGCGGTGACGGTGTGGGCGTCGGCGTCGGCGTGACGATCGGCGGCGTGCTTCCGGTGGGTCCCGCCGTCGTGCCGCCGGATCCGCACGCAGCGAGAGCGGCAGCGGTCGCGGCCGCGAACGCGATGATGAGCTTCCGCATCGTGATCACCTCCATCTAGGGCACCGCGAGGATCGCGCCGCCCGGCGGGCGGCTCGGTCTTCGGAACTCCTGGCGGTCAAGGCGTCACGATGCTCTCGGCTATCTGAAGGCTCCATGAAGAGAGCCTCAGGCTCTCTTCATCAGATCCTCATCTTGGTCGGCGTAGCTTCCGCGCAGGAGGTGGTCGTCGCATGCGCGTCCTCGTCGCGGAGGACTCCATCAAGATGGCGGGGCTGATCAAGCGGGGCCTCGAAGAGCATGGCTACGCCGTGGACGTGGTGGGCGATGGACGGGACGCTCTCTGGATGGCCGCCGAGCACGGGTACGACGCCATCGTGCTCGATGTCGTCTTGGACGCGAACGGGTCTGGGCCCGACGGTTTCCAGGTCTGCCGGCGTCTCCGAGAGCAAGCGTGCTGGTCGCCGATCCTGATGCTGACGGCCCGAGACGCGGTTGACGATCGAGTCCGCGGACTCAACGCGGGGGCCGACGACTACCTCACCAAGCCCTTCTCCTTCCAGGAGCTCATCGCTCGTTTGCGAGCGGTCATGAGACGCGGAGCCGTGGAGCGACCCGCCGAGCTGGCCATCGGGGACCTCCGTCTGGATCCCGCGACACACGACGTGCGACGTGGCCAACACCGCGTCGACCTCACCGCGAAGGAGTTCGCGCTGCTCGAATATCTGATCGGTCGGCCGGACGAGGTGATCACACGGACGAACCTGATCGAGCATGTCTGGGACTTCGCGTTCGAGGGCGATTCGAACGTGGTCGACGTCCACGTGCGGAACCTGCGAACCAAGATCGATCGCCCATTCGGGCGAGCGTCCCTCGAGACGGTGCGTGGCGTGGGATATCGCCTTCGCGATGACGGCGTTGACACGACTGCCGATTAGGGTCCGCCTCACGGTCGCTTTCGCGGCCGGCATGGCGCTCGTCCTCGCGGGAGTGGGCGTATTCGTCTATCTGCGGATGGGCGATGCTCTCCTCGAGGCGAACGATGCCGGCTTGCTCTCGCGTGCGGAGGTCCTCGTCGCGAACGTCCGCGCCAGCGGTCCTCAGCTCCCCGGCATCGGGGCCTCACTGATCGAGAGCGATGAGGCGTTCGCACAGATCGCAGACGCATCGGGACAGATCGTGCAATCGAGTCCGATCGTCGCCGGCTCCGCTCTGCTCCCGCCGGCCACCATCATCTCCCTCCAGCGACATGCCTTCTTCGACCGCCGCATCCCTCGGATCGACAACGTCACGCGGATCCTTGCCGTCGCCGTCGGAGAGGGAGACCAGCGGGCGGTCGTGATGGTCGGGGGTTCGCTCCAGGATCGGAAGGACCAACTCCTGCAACTCGCGGCTACCCTCGCGATCGGCGGTCCGATCGCGCTCGTCCTGATCTCCTGGGCGGGCTGGCTGCTCGCGGGCGCCGCCCTGCGCCCGATGGAGCGTATGCGGCAGAAGGCGGCGGCCATCTCCACGTCCGACCAGGTGCGTCGCCTCCCGGTCCCGGACCGGGACGACGAGGTCGCTCGCCTCGGCACCACCCTGAACGAGATGCTCGATCGGATCCAAAGCGCGTTCGATCGAGAGCGTCGACTCCTGAACAACGCCGCCCATGAGTTGCGGACACCGCTCGCCATCCTCAAGGGCGAGGTGGACCTCGCTCTCAGCAAGGCACGCACCACCGATGAGCTGAGCGCAGCGCTGGCGAGCGTGTCCGAGGAGACCGATCACATCGTGGCGTTGGCCGAGGATCTCCTCGTCCTGGCGCGGTTGAACGGTGGCGACCCCAGGGTCTTCCCGGTCGAGACGTCACTTCCGGAGCTGCTCCAGCGGGCCGGCGACCGTCACAGTGCGAGGGCGCGGGCACGGGGGATCCGGCTGGAAGTCCTGCCATGCCAGATCTCGGCCCCGCTGGATCCCGTGCGGCTGCGTCAAGCCGTGGACAATCTCGTCGACAACGCACTTCGGTACACACCGAGGGAAGGCGTGGTGCGCATCTTCGCCGATCGGATCGAAGATGAGATCCGGATCGTCGTCGAGGACACAGGGTCCGGTTTCCCCGGAGCGTTCCTGGAACATGCTTTCGAGCCGTTCACGAGGGCCCGCCCGAATGGGGAGGATTCCGGGACAGGTCTCGGGCTCACGATCGTTCGCGCCATCAGCGAGGGGCACGGCGGATCCGCGGTCGCTGAGATGGCGAGGGCCGCGCGCCCTTCAGGTTCCTCTCATCTTTCCGTGGCTAGCATCGCCCGCATGCTCGAGCACGGATCTATCGTCACATCGATCGTCGCGGGCGCGTTCCTGTGCGTTCTGGCGGCGGGGTGTACCCGAACCGGCGTGACTGCGTCGCCGACCACGGGGCCCACGACCTCGGTGTCTCCGACGACCACCCCCACCACGGAGACCCCAGCCCCCAGCCCGACAGCGTCGCCGCCCAAGAAGATCCCACGCACGTTCGACCCTAGGAACTTCGGCGCCTCCATGAACGACGTGAACCAGTGGGTACCGATGGTGCCCGGGATCCAGTCGGTGATGAGGGGCTTCGTGACCGTAGGTGGCCGGCGTCTCCCGCACGTGCGCGTCGTCACGATCACCGATGTGACGAAGGTGGTGGACGGAGTGCGCGCGGTCCTCGTCCTGGATCAGGATTTCGACGGCGGGCAGCTCAGTGAGCAGGCCGTCGATTACCTGGCCGAGGACGAGGGCGGCAACGTCTGGTACGTCGGCTCCTACACCGAGGCCTACGAGGGCGGGCGGTTCCTGAGTGCGGAGGACGCCTGGCTGGCCGGGGTGAACGGAGCTCTTCCCGGACTCTTCATGCCGGCGATCCCGAAGACGGGGACCCCTCCATATGCTCAGACGGATATCCCGGGAGGGGAGACGACCATGGCCGTGGTCGTCAAGACCGGCCACCGGACCTGCGTCCCGTTCAAGTGCTATACGGGCGTCGTCGTCATCCAGGAGCAGGGCGCCGAGAACAAGTATTGGGCACCCGGCGTGGGCGGGATCCTCACGGAGCCGCTCTCTGGGGCCGCACAGGAGATCGAGGAGCTGATCAACATCAAGGAGCTCAGTGCCAAGGCGCTGGCCGAGCTCAGCGCGGAAGCTTTGAAACTGGACCGGGGCGCAGCGACGCACGCGCCGAGCGTGTTCGTTGGCTCCAAGCCCGCCAAGCGGGCGCGTTGAGGGAGAGGCTGGCTCACCACGCGACCCGACCCGCGGATCCTGCGACCGACCTCCGAGGAGAACCCCTCAGCCCGGACTGACCGGCCGCTCGTTCGGCTCGAGGGGGTCTCCAAGACCTATCGAGAAGGTTCCGTCGACCGGCGGGTCCTTCGCGACGCGAGCGTAGAGCTTCGCCGCGGCGAGATGACCAGCCTCATCGGCGCCTCGGGAAGCGGGAAGTCGACGCTGATCTCATTGGTCGCCGGCCTGATGCTGCCCGACTCGGGTCAAGTGGTCTTCGATGGGAACGAGATCACGGAGCTGGATGACGTTGCCCGAGCGCGGCTCCGAGCCCAGCGGATCGGCGTGGTGCTCCAGAGCGGCAACCTGATCCCGTTCCTTACCGCCTTGCAGAACGTCGAGCTCGCCGTGGGGTTCGGTGACGGGGAAGGCAACCCGGAGCGAGCGGAGGACCTGCTCATCGAGCTCGGTCTGGCCGACCGTATCCGCCACCTCCCCCGCCGCATGTCCGGCGGCGAATCACAGCGCGTGTCGGTGGCCATGGCGTTGGCGAACCAACCCGACCTGCTCCTGGCCGACGAGGTGACCGGTCAGCTCGACTCCGCGAATGCGGAGCAGGTCATAGGAGTCATCTTCGACGCCTGGCGAAGGTTCGGGCTGACCGTACTGTTCGTGACCCACAACCGTGACCTCGCCACTCGCGCCGAGCGCTGTCTGGTCCTGGAAGACGGCGAAGTACGGGATCTATGAGCACCGGGGCACGCATCGGGCTGGACGACGTCACGAAGCGGTATGAAACCGGCGCCGGGGTGATACGGGCGGTCGATGGGATCAGCCTCGACGTGCAGACCGGGGCCTGCCTTGCCATCACGGGCCCAAGTGGTTGCGGCAAGTCGACCCTGCTCGGTCTGATCGCCGGCCTCGATGCTCCCACCGCGGGCCACGTCTCGATCGACGGCCGTGAGATCTCGACGCTGCCCGAAGAGGAGCGCACTCTCTTTCGTCGACACGAGATCGGGATGGTCTTCCAGTCCGACAACCTCCTACCCTTCCTGACCGCGAGCGAGAACGTGAGCGTGCAGCTCTCTCTCGACGACCCCAGCGAAAGCAACGCTCGATGCCTCGAGCTGCTCGAGGAGCTGGGGCTCGCAGAGGAAGCGGCGATGTTTCCCGACCAGCTCTCCGGGGGACAGCGCCAGCGCGTGGCGGTGGCACGCGCGCTCGTGCACACGCCGAGCCTGATCGTGGCGGATGAGCCCACCGGTTCGCTCGACGCAGAAAGCGGAGAAGCGGTGGTGGATCTCCTGCTCGCCTCCCAGCAGTCCTCCGGCGCGACACTCGTGCTCGTGACCCACGAGCCGCAGGTGGCCCGCCGCTTAGACCGGACGGTCCGCATGCGGGATGGGCGTCTCGCTGATGCGACGGATCGGGCCGACGATACCGAGGCCGGGCCGACCCTCAAGCGCCCTCGTGCTTAGGTACGCCTGGCGTGATCTGCTTCGCAATCCCCGACGGACACTCGTCTCGCTGGTGGGGGTGACGCTCGGGGTGGGGTTGTTCTCCGGCGTCCTGTTCTTCATGGATGGTGCGAGCGCCTCCATGACGAAGCGAGCGATCGCACCTCTCGCCCTCGACATCCAGCGCGTACTCACCTCACCGCCGGGCGGTGGCCTGCGGCTGACCGAACACCTCTCTGCGCCGGCGGTGCTCGATCTCCGGGCGGAGGCCACGGTCACTCTCACCGTGACCAACGAGGGCGCCGCGTCGGCGAACGACGTGGTCGTCAACGACGTCCCAGCGGCGCCGCTCACATACGTCAAGGGCACGACGACGATCCAAGGCAAACCGATCCTCGACATCGGGGGGGAGAGTCCGCTTTCGCACGGGCTGGCGGGCTTCGGGTTGAACATCGGCGGGGTCAAGCCGGGCGCCACTGTGGAGATCTCGTATGTCGTCCAAGCCATGAAGGCCGTCGACCACGTGAGATCGATCCCACTCCGCGGCACGGTTTCCAGCCGTGAACAGGTGGATCCGACCCCGGCGAACGCACCGCCGGTTCTGAGCCTCGAGGAGCTCCAGAAGAGAGTGACGATGATCCAGGGCGTCGCGTCGGCGGACGGACTCGGCTTCGTCGACCTGCCGCCCGGCTCGCTCGCAGCCGATAGCTCTCGCGTCCGAGATCCGGTGCGGGTCTTCGCCTTCGACCGCAGGTATCAGGAGCACTACCCCTCGATCCGGATCGTTGCCGGACGGTTCCGGGCCGGCTCGGCGCTCCTGAGCGTCGAGGCGGCCAGGACCCTCGCGGCGGAACCTGGCTCCGCCGTCGAACTGAGCGTCCCCGGACTCGGCATTCCGCTCTCCCTGCCCGTGAGCGGCGTGGTCGACCTCGCTCGCGCGCAGCCGCTGTTCTCCAGCCGGAAGTCCACCAAGTTGGAGGAATTCCTCTACGTGCCGGATTCGGTCGTGATCAGCCCCGAGACGTTCCGGGACGAGATCGTCCCGGCCCTCGGCAGGGCTGGGGCGTCGGTTGGCAGCGTGATCAAGAGTTTCCCGGTCCAGGAACTGGACGTCCTGGTCGAGAGACACCGGCTGCAGGCGGATCCAGGGAGGGCGTTGAACCAGACGAAGCGCATCTCCCGGGCCATCAGCCGGATCGGTCCCGGGCAGGACTACGTGATCGATAACATCTCCAACACTCTCGCGGTGGCCCGTGAAGACGCGGCCGTGGGGAGGCGGATGTTCCTCTTCCTCGGTCTCCCGGGCGTCTTGATCGCGGCCATCTTCGCCGCGTACGCCGGAAGCATCCAGGCCGTCGCGCAGCGCCGTGAACACGCGAACCTCCGGGTCCGTGGGGCGCACCGAGGGCACCTGCGAAGGATCGCCATCTATAAGGCGCTCACATTCGCCGTCGCCAGCTCTGTTCTTGGGGTCGTGCTCGGTCTCGCGTCTGTGGCCGCGATCCTCGGACGGACCGCCACGTTCGAAGCGGCCCCGGGAGACCTGGCCGTCTCAGCGCTCATCGCCGTCGGGGTCGGGGCGGTGATCACGGCCCTTGCCCTGTATGTCCCGGACCACCGCTCGGTGAGCCGCGAAGTGAGCCAGGAGCGCCGGGAGATGCATGTCGTGCAGGGCCCTGCGTGGCGGCGCCTGTGGCTGGACCTCGCCCTGCTCGCGATCGCGGGGATCGCGGAGGTCGTCGCGATCCGTACGGGCGCTCTCGATCCCCCGTCCGGGTCGGTCTACACGGGCGAGGCGATCACCCTGCCGTCCCGGTTGATGGTGGCACCTTTGCTTGCCTGGGTCGGAGGCGTGCTCCTTTGCATTCGACTTTTCCTCGGGGTCGCTTCGCGTCTGCCGGCGGCCTCCTCGATCCGGTTCGGACCTGTCGTCCAGGGGATCCTGCGACGCAGCATCGCACGCAGGCCTTGGGCGCTTGCCGCCGGCATCGTCGGTTTGGGGCTGGTGGTGGCGTTCGGGACGAGCCTGGCGATCTTCACCGCGACCTACGACGCAGCGAAGGGGGCCGACTCCAGGTTCCTCGTTGGCGCGGATCTCCGCATCACCCCGGGAGTGCTGAGCACGCGTGCCCATCGACCGAGCTTCGCGTCTGGGCTCACCGTCCCTGGTGTCTCTGTCGTAACGCCGGTGGTGTTCCGCCTCGAGAACTCGGTGCTGATCGGTCCCGATAACCAGCGCAGGAAGAACCTCGCCGCGATCGATCCCGCGAGCTTCGCGCGGGTCGCTCCGCTCCCGGGATCGCTCTTCGGCGAACGTTCGGGCGCCGGCGCCCTTGCCGATCTCGAAGCCGATCCGCGAGGGCTGCTCGTCGACAAGGAGACCGCGGACGATCTCTCGGTTTCTCCGGGCGACTCGTTGAACGTCATCCTGGCGCTCGGCACGGAGCGAGAGACGCATGACCGCTTCCACGTGGTAGGCCTGTTCGATCGCTTTCCGGGATTCCCGGAGGGCGCGAACCTCGTCGTCAACCTTCGCCGCTACGAGGAGGCAACCCGATCTGAGCGCATCGATTTCTTCCTCGCAGACGTTTCCGACGACAGCCATGCAGGGGTCGTGCAAGCGATCACGACGATCCAGCACGGTCCGGGCACGAGCGAATCGATCCACATCGACTCAGACGAGACCGCCTTGGGCAAGGACCAGTCGATCGTTTTCGGCCTGATGCTTCAGCGTCGCAGGGAGTACGTCACCCTTCGGGCGCAGGGCTTGCGGATGCGGGAACTCCACGCGCTGGTTCTGGCTGAGGCGGCGCTGGTGGCGGTCTGTGGGCTGGCGGCCGGGCTGTTCGTGGGGTCGGGGATCGCGTTCCTGTTGGTGCACATCCTGCGCGCGCTGTTCATCCTCGACCCCGCCGTGACCTTCCCGGTCGGGCGCATCGTGATGCTGGCGGCCCTCGTGCTCGCGGCGAGCCTCGTCTCCGGCCTTACCGCCACCGAGATCATCCGCCATCTCAAGCCGACCGAGATCCTGCGAGAGGAATGACCCCCGCAGGTGGCCGTCTCTCATCGGCCCACTGTAGCCAGCGGCGTCACTGCGCCGGACTCGCGACCCGGCGAAGGGATGGCTTTCATGTTCGCCTCATCTTTGCGGGACTAACGTCGCCTCGAGATACTGAAAGGGAGGCTTACCGTGCGGAAATGGGTCATCGCAGGTATCGGCTCGGTCCTCATCACAGCGGCGGTCGGCGGTGCCATCGCGTTCGCGAGCAGCGACTCCGAAGGCGGTGTTACCGGACGACAGGCGGATCGAGCAATCCACGCCGCCCTCGAGGCGACACGAGGCGGAACCGCCAACGCCGTCGAGCGCGACTCGGAGAACGGCGGCTACTGGGAAGTGGAGGTCAGGAAGCCCAACGGAGCCGTCGTGGACGTCCGATTGAACCGGGACTACTCGGTGCTCGTGGTCGAAGGCGACCACGAGGAGACGGATAGGAACGACGCCAGCTCTTGATCACGACTGAACGAGGAGGAACGACATGAAGAAGCGAACGAACGCCCTGGTCGCGCTCGCAGCCATGGTCGGGATCGGGCTGATCGCAGCCAACGGGCCCGGCGCCCCCGCCGGCGCGGCGCCCCATGCAGGTTTGGCACCGGCGGCCGGCATCGACCCCGCCGACTTCACGACCCCCGTGCCGAACCCGTATTTCCCGCTGGAGCGCGGGACGGTGTCGATCCTTCGCGGCTCCGAGGACGGCAAGCGTCTCCTCAACCGCACGACGATCACGCCCTGGAGCAAGATGATCCAAGGCGTGAGTACCACGGTCGTGAACGACGTGCTGTACGAGGGGGGAGCACTCCGGGAGAAGACCACGGATTGGTATGCGCCGGACAACTCGGGCAACGTCTGGTACTTCGGCGAGGCAACCGCCGTGTACAACAAGAAGGGCCAAGTCGTGAGCACGGAGGGCTCGTGGCAAGCAGGCGTCAATGGGGCTGTGGCCGGGATCATCATGACCGCGAACCCGGGGCCCACCGACGCGTACCGCCAGGAGTTCTTCAAGGGTCACGCGGAGGACCAAGGCTGGATCGTCGCTCGACACGAGGTCGCCAACGTCCCCTACGGGAAGGTGGACCAGGTCGTTCGCTCGTACGAGTGGACCCGCCTCGAGCCCGGCGTGGTGTCGTTGAAGCTCTACGGACCCGGGCTGGGCATCATCCGAGAGAAGGATGTCGCGGGCGGGACCGAGCTGCTGGAGCTCGTCAAGGTCGAACATCATTGAACTGAGCCGCGCGGTCGGTCGGCGTATCGTCGCCGCATGGGACCGGTGCTCGGTGTGGAGGGCGGCGGCTCCCATCGCCACGCGGTCCTGGCCGACACGTCTGGCCAGGTCCTCGGGATCGAAGCGGCCGCAGGAGTGAGCCGCTCCTGCGTCCGGGATGCTCTCAACGCCGCCGGGCTGACGCCCGGCGGCGTCGGAGCCTCCGTGTTCGCACTCGCGTGTAAGCAGCGGTAGGCTCGCCGTCTGATCACGAAAGCGCCGTTCGGCAACACCGGCCACGAGAGCACGCGAACCATCTTCGCGGCGGCGGCGCTCAGCCGCGTTTCGCATGCAGACGCAGAGCGAACGTTGGAGTTGCTTCTCGAGCACGGTGTGAATCACATCGACACTGCAGCCTCATACGGTGACTCCGAGCTGCGGATCGCGCCTTGGCTCAAGCGGCACCCGGGAGCTTTCTTCGTCGCCACCAAGACGGACGCGCGCGACTACAAAGGCGCGAAGGAGGAGCTCCACCGCTCGCTCGATCGTCTCGGCGTCGATCACGTCGACCTGCTCCAGTTGCACAACCTCGTCGACGTCATCGAGTGGGAGTTCGCCCTGCGCGAGGATGGCGCGCTGGAGGCCGCGGTCGACGCGCGCGAAGAGGGGCTCGTTCGCTTCATCGGCGTCACCGGGCATGGGCTCTCGATCCCCGCCATGCATCGTCGCTCGCTCGTGCGATTCCCATTCGACTCGGTGCTGCTCCCGTACAACTTCCGCCAGATGCAGGACGAGCGGTACGCGGAGGAGTTCGAGGAGCTAGCTGCGCTCTGCGCGAAGGGCGGGGTCGCCGTGCAGACGATCAAGTCGATCGCGCTCGCACCCTGGGACGGTCGCCCGCAGACGGCGTCGACCTGGTACGAGCCGCTCACCGATCCGGCGGACGTCAACCTCGCGGTGCATTGGGTTCTCGGCCGAGAAGGCACGTTCCTCAACACCGCAGGTGACGTGAGCCTCTTGCCGCTCGTCCTTGCGGCCGCCGAGGAGTTCGCCGGCGAGCGCCCGAGCGACGAACGCATGAACGAACTTGTGCAGCGTCACTCTTTGAAGCCGCTCTTCGTCTAGCGGTCGACGCACTCGGTCACCCGGCGGATCCCGCCGCGGGATCGGGCGTGGGAGGCGACGAAGCAGCTTCGACCGGAGCGCCGTACCAGAGCAGCCGTCCGCCGAAGGCAACGGCGCAGACGGCGAACCAGGTCCATCCCAGCGCGAGTCCCGAAACGACATCGGAGAACCAGTGAACCGCCAGGAGCGCCCTTGAGCACGCAACGCCGACCGCCATCGACACGGCGATGCCCGCGAGGATCGCGCGCGTCGTCGGCGAACGGTTCCGCCCGATGACCAAGGCCAGGGCGGCGAATGTCGCGGCGGCGGCGGTCGAATGGCCACTCGGGAACGACGGCGTCCCCAACAGACCGAGAGGTCCCATGTCCGGTCGGACCCGATCGACCGCGATCTTGATCAGCGTCGACATCAGAGCCTGACCGCCGACCACGAGCGTGAGGAACAGGGGGATGGACACGGTGTGACGTTGGAGCCAGCCGTAGAGGGCGCAGGCGACGGCGAGCGCGATGATCGCCCAAGTGGAACCGAGTGTGGTGAGGACCTGGAGCGCGTGGAAAGCGAAGCCGTGCACGTGTTCGATTGCCCACCGGGCAACGCTCTGGTCGATGCGAACGACACCGGAGTTGGTCCGGACCATGTACACGACCACGCCCAAGACCGTTCCGGCGATCACCACGGCCAGCAGCGCTACCGTCAGCGCCAGTCCGGTCGCCGTCGCCGGATCGAGCCGGGACCGGAGGAAGAAGCGGACCCGGCCCCATCGGGTCAGTTGATGCTCGACGGCATCAGATGCCGAGCGTGCCGGATCGGCCTGCGGCCACTGGCGAACGCCAACCGCCGCCACGGCGCCGGCGCCGGCGCTCACCACGAGCACGACCAAGAGAGGGAGCACGTTCATCCCGACTGTACCCACCTGACTCTCTTGGCATGCCCGTAAGCTAGGCCAGATGCAGGGAGCGTCCGAATGGTTCCTCTCGACGGAGGAACGCGGCAATCCCGCGACCGGCCTCAACCGTCGTGGGCCGCAGGACCTCGCCTGGACCGTCGGGAACCGCGTCGAGCCGCTGATCCACGGAGCCACGTACTTCTCCCGGCTCGTCAGTCGTTTCGCCACGCTCGATGTCAGCGACCAGGTTCTGCTCACCGATTGGCGGGGCGACTCCGATGAGCTCCTCGGACCGAGCGGTCCGATGCTCGGGGACTCGCTCTCCGGGCTCGCGCGCAGAGGCGTCGACATCAAAGGGCTCCTCTGGCGCTCCCATCCGGGGATCTTCGGTTTCAGCGAGGGGGAGGCCAGCGACCTTGCCGACATCGTGAATCGTGCCGGCGGCACTCTGCTCTTGGACGCGCGCATCCGGCGCGGTGGGTCGCACCACCAGAAGCTGGTGGTGCTCCTGCACCACGGCCGCGAAGGTGAGGATCTCGCCTTCGTCGGTGGCATCGACCTCTGCCACGGGCGTCGCGACGACGAGCGTCATGAAGGCGACCCGCAGGCCGAAGCGCTCGACCCCGCGTTCGGCCCGCGACCGCCGTGGCACGACATCCAGGCCGAGGTTCACGGGCCTGCCGTCGCCGACCTCGTGGAGACGTTCCGCGAACGCTGGAATGATGAAACGCCGCTGGAGCGGACCCGCATCCGGCTCGGCGGCCTCACCGTACGAGCCACCGGAGAGAAGGAGGAGGAGCGGCCCGACCCGCTCCCCCCCTACAGCGCCTCGCCGCCGGCCGTGGGTACTCACGCGGTGCAGGTGCTTCACACGTATCCGGCCAAGCGGCCTCCGTATCCGTTCGCTCCCGACGGCGAGAGAAGCATCGCCCGCATGTACTCCAAGGCTCTCGCCCGGGCTCGCTCGTTCATCTACGTCGAGGATCAGTACTTCTGGTCCGAGGAGATCGCTCGGCTTTTCGAGGCGGCACTCACGCGCGCCCCCGAGCTCCGGCTCATCGTGGTCGTGCCTCGGCACCCAGATCGCAACGGCGTGCTCTCGGGACCCACGAACAGGCTCGGACAGCTGACCATGATCGACAGGCTCGCCAAGGCCGGCGGCGATCGCTTCGCCATGTACGACCTCGAGAACGAAAACGGTGACGCGATCTATGTCCACGCGAAAACCGTGGTGATCGACGACGTGTTCGTGATGCTCGGCTCGGACAACATGAACCGCCGGTCGTGGACACACGACTCGGAGCTGTCGATCGCCGTTCTCGATGAGGAGGAAGACGAGCGAGAGCCACGCGATCCGGCCGGGCTTGGCGACGGGGCGAGGCGGCTCGCCCGAGATCTTCGGTTACGCCTTTGGCGGGAGCACCTGGGCGCCACCTCCGACGACGGCCTCGTGGACGTGTATGAAGGCTTCGACCGCTGGCGCGATGCAGCGGGAGCGCTCGATGCCTGGCACGAGGGCGGGGAGCATGGCGATCGACCCCCCGGCCGGGCGCGGCGTCACTCCCCCCGGCCGGTGGCCGCCTGGCAGCGTGCGTGGGCGTGGCCGCTCTATCGGGTGATCGTCGACCCCGACGGACGTCCGTTCTCTCTCCGGCGATCCCGTCGGTTCTGATCGCCGCGCCGGATCAACGTCGGATCAGCGTGCGGACTCCAGGTCCGGTTCTGATTCCCGCACCTTCGTCACGCTTTGCGGGTCGGGGCGGCCTCCTCGCACCGCCTCGAGCTGCGCGCCGATCGATGCGCCGAAGAGCACCGCGATCGAAGCCAGCACCGCCCAGATCATGAGCGCGACGATCCCGGCGAGGGGTCCGTACGTCTTCCCGAAGGTCGAGCTGATCTGGAACATCGCGTCGAGGGCCACCGTCACGATCGTCAACAAGATGACCGAGACGATCGCCCCGAAGGCCAGCCATGACCATCCGGGCTGATGCCTCCGAGGAGACCAGTTGAAGAGCAACGCGATCGCCGCGACCAACAGGCCGAGTGCCATGGGCCACCGCAGGACGTTCCACACGGTGGACGTGCTGTGGCTGCCGAGGGACGAACCGATCGCGCGGCCGAGCGCCAGGGCGGCGAACGCCGCCAAGAACAGGAGGCCGGCGGTGACCGCCAGGACGAATGCGCGCCCGTACTTCTGCCCCGTCGGCCGATCCTGCTCCACGCCGTAGATGCGGTTCAGCGCTCGCTCGATCTGACCCATCAACGTCGTTCCCGTGATCAACGCACCGGCCAACCCGACGATCAGGGCCAGGTACCGGTGCGACGAGCCGGCCTTGTGGGCCTGCTGGACGGCGTCGGTCAGGACCCTTCCGGCGGGACCAGGGACAACCTGCCTTAGCGTCTTGACGATGATGCGGCTCAGCCCTCCGGAGCTCAGCGCGCTGGCGAGACCCACGAGGGCGATGATCGCCTGGAGGAAGATCAGAGTGGTCAGATACGCCATCGATCTCGCATGGCTGAAGCCGTCGGCGTACCGGAGCCGCTTGAACGCATCTCGGACCAGAGCCCAACGACCGGTGCGCTCCAAGGTCTGCACCGCGTCGTCTCCCGTCAGGCCCCACGTTTCCGGGACATGATTCGCCGTGCTCATCGACCCTCCTCCTGCGGGACACACACGGTGATCGCTCCGGGCACCACCTTGCATTTCAGCCGTTTGGCCTTCTTCCGATCGCTTCCGTCGATCTCGTACGGGATCGCCTTGTTCAATCGGACATCGAACGCGCGGCCGGTCGTCGTCTCGACGAACGGGGAACCCTCGACGTCCCCGACCGCCGAACGCCCCAGGGTCCGGACCCAGTCCAACGCTCCGGAAGCCGTGACGACGCCGATGTTCAGGAGCCCGTCGTCGGGCTGCGCATCCGGGAACGCAGAGATCCCGCCGATGACATCGCCGAGGTTGCCGATGAGCAGGCAACTCGCCTTCCCTTTGAACCAAGCCTTCCCGTCCACGTCGACGCGCATCTTGACGGACGTCTTCCCAACGTTCTTGGCGCCGGTGACGACGTAGGCGAAGCGTCCGACCTTGTCTTTCAGGCCGGCGTCGGCATCGCGGATCATCAACGCGTCGAGACCCGTTCCCGCCATCACGCCGAAGTGCTCGCCGTTGATCCGACCGACGTCGAGCTGACGCCGGGCCCCGTTCAGCCCGATCTTGACGGCCTCCTCCAGATCGTGCGGGATGCCGAGATTCGTCGCGAAGAGGTTGGCGGTGCCCGCGGGCAGCACAGCCAGAGCGGCGGGAGCGCCCGCCGTGGCGTCGATGACACGCTGCACGGTTCCGTCGCCGCCCCACACGAAGATGAGCTCGGCTCCGTCCTTCAGAAGCGTCTCCACCTCCTTGGCGATGAATCGGGTCTTCGCGACCTCGCGCCACATCGGGTCGGCGATCCCATAGGTCGACAGCGTCTTGCGAAGCTCTGCGAGACCACCACCGAGTGTCTTGGCCGAGTGCGCGATCACCCCCACCGAGGTCACGGAACCATCCTCGCTCCGCTCGAGACGGACGCGGCGTTTTCGGCCGCGGCCGTGCGCCGGCGGGGGATCGCGCCGGCAGTACGGCAGGCCAGCAGCCCGAAGAACAAAGATCCAATGGCTATCACGGCGCTCCCGATCAGGTCGGTGGGGTGATGCATACCCTGATACAGGCGGGAGAAACCGACGTAGATCGGAAGGGCGATCGCGAGAAGCCAGGCGACGACACGGAGGAACGTGCTCCGGACGAGCGAAGTGATCACGAGCGCGAGAGTCACGTAGAGAACGATCGCGGCCGCCGTATGCCCCGACGGGAAGCTGCCGGTGGGCTGAGCGGCGTCCAGTCTGGGGACGTTCGGGCGGATTCGAGTGATCAGGGTTGACGTGGTGAAGGAGACCGAGGCCTCGATGGTGAGGCTCGCAACGATAAAGCCGAGCTCGCGCCGATGACGCCCGATCGCAAGGATGATGCACGCCAAGGCGGCGACCCCGATGACGGTGAAGGTCGCACCCAACTCGGAGCCGACGTTCGTCCACGAGTTCAGCAGCGGCGTTCGCTGGGCGACGAACCACTGGTTCACGCTGTTGTCCCAGCGTGATACGGGACCGCCGACGAGCACTTTCGTGATGAGCAGACCGAGCCCGATGAGGAGTGCGGTCATCACGATGTAGCCGACGAGGACGACGACGCCACCGGCTACGACCGGGCGGTGTGTGCGCAGATGTCCGCCGAGACGGTCCGCGAGGCTATCGGGTCTGGGTTCCAGGATGCCCGACTGATTCCCCAGGTTCGGGGCTCGCAAACAGGGGGAAGGCCGATCGCACTCCAGCGTCGGCCGCCCAACAGAGGTCGTGAGGGGTGGGTGGAAAGCGGATTTGCGCGGAGGCATCGGGGGCCGGAGACAAGGTCCCAGGAGGTGAGGTCATGCAGTCATCCCCCTACGATCGGCTCGGCGGGAAGGACGCGATCACGGCGGTGGTCGACGATTTCGTCGCACCGTGTGCGAACGACTCCCGTATCAACGCGAAGTTCGCCAGGACAGGTGACCCGGTCACCGGCTGGTCTCCCACAGATCGACGATAGTCTGCCCGTCGTTCGTCGGCGAACGGACCGTCCTGCTGCTCTCCGATGGGAGGGTCTGCTCGCAAGGAATCCCTGACGCAGATCCGGCGTTCCACGTAGCGCCTGTTCGACCATCGGCGATCCGGCTCTGAAGAGGAGGAGTTGAAGTTGGCTCGATGTGTCACTTGTGGGCCCCAGCTGCATCCCGAGCGAGCTGAGAAGTACGACTACTGCACGAAGGCCGATCGTCAGGCGAAGAACGCGCGGACCCTGACGATCGCGGCAGTGTGCGTCAACAAGGCCGCGGACCGATACGTGATCCTCGACGAGGTACCCAGAAGGAGATGGCCGGCGGTCGTATTCGGACGCGCGACTTGCCTCCTCGATCTCCCCCGCCCAGCCTCGACGACCCGGGAGACGAACCCACAAGGCCACTACGCCCACCCAGGTTCTGCGCTGCTCTGAGCAGCCGACGGAATCGTGGACAGAGGCCCAACAGAACCTGCGCTTGCCCTCCACATCGCCGGGAGGAAAACCCTGGACGAGATCGCGGAACGGCCCAGCTTCAGGCCGGACACCGTCGCGAAGATGATCGTGGCCGCGAAACGCGGTAGTGGCGGTGGAGGCAAGGCGCCGCCGTAGCCGCGTAACACGGACCGAGAAGTGAGAAACCGCCGGAACCCGAGGGCTCCAGCGGTCTCTCACTTCCGACCATAGCGAGCGCGGCCGTCCGCGTCAAATCGACCGTCACGGCAGGTCGTGAGTGGCGCTTGTCGCCCGAGTCGGGTCGGACCATGATGTGCGCTACCAGAAGGGGGCACGAGATGGCGGCGGGCACCACGGCAGCGACACCCACGCTCATCCGACCCGACGGGAAGGAGAAGGTCACCGGCGCGGGGCGCTATGCGGCCGACCTCACGGCCACCGGGATGGCCCACGCCAGGTTTCGCTACGCCGACCATCCCCACGCGAAGATCCTGCGCGTCGACACGACCAAGGCGCGCGCGCTGCCCGGCGTGGTCGCGGTGATCACGCAGGGGGACCTGCCGGACGTCCGGTTCGGAGGCCTGACGCAGGACCGAACCCTCTTCGCCAAGGACGTCGTGCGGTTCGAGGGAGAGATCGTGGCGGGTGTGGCCGCGCTCACCGAAGGGATCGCGGCCGAAGCCGCCGCGCTGATCGAGGTGGACTATGAGCCCCTGCACGCGATCACGGATTTCGTCGCGGCGATGGATCCCGATGCGCCCCTGGTTCACCCTGACTGGGCATCGTACGACCGAGACGAGAATATGCTGGCCAACGGCAACACGATCGCCTATCACACGATCGTGAAGGGAGACGCCGACGCCGCGATGGCAAAGGCCGACGTCGTCCTCAAGGGTCGCTACGAGTCCGACGCTTCGCAGGGCGTGCCGATCGAGCCGCGAGCAGTGCTCGCCGAATGGCGGGGCGACGAGGTCACGATCTGGTCCTCGACGCAGGTGCCCTACGCCGCGCGCGCCGGGGTCGCGCAGACGCTGGAGATCCCCGAGGCGAACGTCCGGGTCGTCGTCCCACTGCTCGGCGGCGGTTTCGGGGCCAAGTGCGATCTCCATTTCGAAGCGCAGGTGGCGGCGCTCGCCCGCGCGGCGCGCCGCCCCGTGAAGTTGGTCTTCTCCCGGGAGGAGGAGTTCAGAGCGATCGCTCAGCGTCGCGAGGGCATCGTGATGGAGCTCGAAACCGGCGCGACGAGCGACGGCCACCTCGTGGCACGAAGGGCGCGCCTGATCCTGGACAAGGGGGCGTACTGCGGCGAGGGCGGGTTCTTGGGGCAGATGGCCGCGATGCATGCGTGCGGCCCGTATCGGATCGACAACGTCTCCGTGGAGTCCTACCTCAACTACACGAACCAACAGCCATCGGGCTCCGTCCGGGCGCCGACCGCCCCCCAGGTGTGCTGGGCGCTGGAGCAGCACATGGACGAGCTGGCGAGCGAGCTCGGGATCGATCCCGTCGAACTCCGACGGCGCACGCTGATCGAGGAGGGCGCCGAAGGACCCACGCGCCAGGTCTTCGACGAGGTCGGGATCAAGCAGACCCTCGAGCGCGCTGTCGAGATGATCGGCTACGACCGCGAGCTCCCGGAGGACGAGGCGATCGGGGTCGCCGTCGGGTGGTGGCCCAGCATGGCGGCCCCCGCCGGCGCCTACATCCATCTGAACGGAGACGGCAGCGGCACGATCGTGACCGGGGCTCAGGAGAACGGCAGCGGGGCCGTCATGGCCATGCCCGCGTTCGTTGCCGAGGAGCTCAGCATGGCGCCCGGCGATTTCACACTCCTCTATCAGGACACCGCGGCGGCCAACTGGGACATGGGGTCGTGCGGGTCGCAGACCACCTTCAACTCCGGCCGCGCGATCCTGGCGGCGGCGGCCGACGTGCGCGACCAGCTTCTGGACGTAGCCGCCACCGAGCTCGAGGCCGACCGGGAGGACCTCGAGCTCGCCGATGGCCACGTTCGGGTGAAGGGCTCGCCCGACCGAGCGGTCTCGATCGCCGATCTGGCTGGTGCTGGCACGATCCACGGAAAGGGTTCGGGCGAGGTGCCGGAGGTGCCAGCCGGTGACACGGGCGGTTGCGTCGGACGATTGGGGAACGAGACGTTCCTGGCACCGCAGCTGATCACGCAGGCCGCGCACGTGAAGGTCGATCGGGAGACCGGTGTTGTCCGCGTGCTCAAGGTGGCCGCGGCACACGACTCCGGCGTGATCCTCAACCGGCTCGGCGCGGACGGCCAGGTCACCGGCGGCGTAGTGATGGGCGTCGGCCTGGCGCTCTCGGAGGGAACCGTGCTCGACGACAACGGCCGCCAGAAGAACCCGCACTTGCTCGACTACAAGCTCGTCACATGCTCCGACGCGCCGGAGATCGAGGTCGATTGGGTGGAGATCCCGGCGAAGGGCGCAGGTCCGCGCGGCACCAAGGGAGTGGGGGAGCCTCCGCAGGTGCCCACCGCCGGCGCGATCGCGAACGCGATCGCGAAGGTGGTGGGCGCACATGTCCGCCACCTGCCGATGACGCCCGAGCGGGTCTGGGCCGCGTCACGGGACGCCCAGGGATGACGCGATCGTTCACCTCCGCAGCCACGCTCGAGGAGGCACTCACCGCGCTGGGCTCGGGAGCCCGACCGGTGGCCGGCGGAACGGACCTGGTGGTCGGGGCGCGGCAGGGCAAGGCCCCGCTACCCGAGGCGATCGTCGCGATCGATCGGATCGAGGCTCTCGCGGGGATCGCCGCCGGCGATGACGGGCTGCACCTGGGAGCGCTGGTCACGCACGAGGAGATCGTCGCGAGTGTCGTGATCCGCGAGCGGTTCACGGCGCTCGCCGACGCTTCGGCGATCGTCGGCTCCCACGCGACCCGCGCACACGGCACGATAGGCGGCAACGTGATGAACGCCTCGCCGGCGATGGACACGGGGGGACCGCTGCTCTGCTTCGGGGTGACGGCGACCCTGCGGTCCGGAGCGGGCGAGCGTTCGATGCCGTTGGACGAGCTGTGGATGGGCCCCGGCAGCACCGGCGCCCGCCTGGATGAGCTCCTCGTCGCGCTCGAGGTGCCGGCTCCTGCGCGAGGGACCGGCTCGGCGTACGTCCGCCTCGAGTACCGACGTCAGATGGAGATCGCGATCGTCGGCGCGACCGCCGTCGTCAGCGTGGACGCCGGTTCGGTCACCGACGCCCGGGTCGCCATCACCGCGCTCGCACCCACGATCCGCCGCGTCCCGGATGCAGAGGCGGCACTCGTCGGCTCCGACGGCGGCGACGAGCCGATCGCCGCGGCCGCCCGGGCCGCGGCCGCCGGCTCGACGCCGATCACCGACGTCCGGGGCTCGGCCGAGTACCGGTCGGCCATGGCCGAGGTGATCGCACGCCGGGCGATCGGCGCAGCGCTGGCCCGCGCGCGCGGCGAGCACGTTCCGATCCCGGCCAGCGCTGCGCCGCTCGCCATCACCCCAGGAGGGCGCCGGTGAGGGTTCCCTCCGTCCTGAACGTGAACGGCACCCCACACAGCGTGGAGCTCGATCCCCACGTGAGCCTCCTCGATGCCGTCCGCGACGTGATCGGCCTCACGGGTTCGAAAGAGGGATGCGACGACTCCGAATGCGGGGCCTGCATGATGCTCCTGGACGGCAAGCCGGTGAACTCGTGCAGCTATCTGGCTTTGCAGGCGGACGCGCGTGAGGTCACGACCGTCGAGGGCTTCGCGACGGGAGACGAGCTCGCTCCGCTGCAGCGCGCATTCCTCGAGCAAGGCGGTGTGCAGTGCGGTTTCTGCACGCCGGGGATGTTGATCTCCGCGACCGCGCTGCTGCGCGCGAACCCCGACCCGTCCGAAGATGAGGTGCGGATCGCACTCTCGGGGAACCTGTGCCGGTGCACCGGCTACTCCGGCATCGTCCGCGCCGTCCGCAACGTCGCCCAAGCCGAGAACGCCACCTGAGTCGCGTCGGCGGCTGACGCTCCCTCTACCTGGGGCTTCGGCCGGTCGAGGTACGTGTGGCGTCCGACCGAGCAGAACCACTGCGTCCCCTCGTTCTCGGGCGGCACCACCACGAACCGGGTGATCGCGCGCTGGTCACCGTCGTCGTTCGTGTAGAGGACGTCGATCAAGAACGAACGATGCTCCTCGATCGTCTCCCGGAGACCCGAGTACAGCGGATCATCGGGATCCCGGATGGCTGCCTGCCAGAACCCCGCATCGCCCGTCGAGACGTAGAGATCGCGGGGCTGACCGCGGAACTCCTCGGGCTGTCCGAACGGCGCCTTGGCCAGATCACGGTCCACCCGAACGTTCCATGCCTGCAGCACCGCCACACCGGAGCCGACGTTCCGGAGCGACATCGCGAGGTAGATCCGGTCGTCGACGATCTCGATCGAGGCGCGCCCCCCGCCGACCCTCGCGCGATGCTCGTCGACCCACGACATCTTGAGGTCGGCATCCGTCAGCCGGGACGCACTGAGGAGTGGCCGCATCCCGACCTGGAGGGCTCGCTCGGCGGTCCTCGCCGCCCCATTCGCGGAACGGACGGATACGAACGTCGCGATCGCAGGACGAGGGTTCCGCCCGCCGTCGCGAGCGAGGAGACGACGACCCAGTCGACCATCGCGAGAGCGTACGCCTTGAGTGGCTCCCGTTCATACTGTTCCCGTGTCGCAGCCGGGTGAGGACCGTGAGCTGATGGCCGAGGAGGATCGGCTCTGGGCCGAGCTCCACGACCTCGTCGACTCGCTGCCGGATGACAAGGTCGAGGAGCCCGGATACTTCGCTGAGGGTTGGTCCGCGAACGATCTCATCGCCCACATCGGGAGCTGGCTCGCCGAAGCCGGTGTCGTTCTGGAGAGGATCCGGTTCAACACCTACCGGCCTGAGGAGATCGACATCGAGACCATGAACCAGACGTTCTATGACTCGATGCACGACGTCGCGTTTCCGGATGTGCGCGCGCAGGCGGTCACCGCCCGGAACCGGATGCTTCGTGCCTGGCGTTCACTCCCGGAAACCTCGGCCGAGGCCGATCGGTGGATCAGCAAGTCCGGTCCTGAGCACTACGCGGAACACGTGCCGCGGCTCCGTGAATGGGTCGATCAGCTCGGACCGGCACGGGATCCGTAGGAAGAAGCGGCAAGGGACACCCGCACTTCGTGCGGGTGTCCCTCAGATACGAACTGCCGAGCCGCCTAATCCACGTACGGCCCGTTGAACACGGGCACCTCGCCGTAGGGCTTGCCCGCCATGAGTAGGTATCGAGTGGCGGGGACGGCATCCGTCACCGCGAACTCCTCGCCTGGACCCAGGACCACCAGCTGCGGAGGCTTCGCGCGGCGCCCGTTGGCGCCGAACGTGGCTTCGCCTTCCAGCAGGTAGGCGAAGCCCTGGAACTCGGACGGAACCGGTGTCGTCACCTGTCCGCCGGTCGGGAGCTCGACGTCGAGGATGACCGCCGGCGTCCCGAGCTGGACCGGAGAGCCCTCACCCACCAGCGTCCGCACGATGGCGTCACCGTCGTGCCGCGTCGGGATCTGGTCGGGCTGCAGGATCTGGGCGCTCGGTTCCACCTGCTTGTCCTTGCGGGCGAGGTTCACCCAGAACAAGACGCCGCGGAACTCGGTGTCGCCGTTGCCCTCGCTGATCTCGTCTTCCCCGATCCCCTCGGCGTGCCAAGCACCTCTGCCCGTCCTGAGCGCCAGGAGCGCTCCCCCGGATAGGCGTGCCCGCTCGATGGCGCCGTCCGGTCCGGTGCTGTGGCCGGTGCTCGCCGAGCCCTCGATCACGTACCAGAGGTTGTCGAACCCACGATGGGGGTGCTTCGTGTCGAACTTCCCCACCTCCGACAGCCGCATCCGTCCCTCATGTACGAGGATGAACGGATCGACCTGCTCGTACGGCACCGTTCGGGAAGGCAGCGCCTCCAGCACGGGGAACCCCATCATCCGGATCAGCGCGGCGTCCTCCACGACAACTGCGTCCCGGGCCTTCGTATCAACTTGTTGGCTCATGTTCCTCATCTCCTCTCGTTCTTTGCGAAACCATGCTTCGCGGGATCTATTCCGACCGGTGTTTCCCGATGAGACGACGCCCTCTCACCGATCCTTCATGTCCGGTGCGATAAGAACCGGCGTTCGGGCTGAGGAGGAGCGATGCGGCGGCCTCGAGGTCGCATGGTCGTGTTGGGCGGGACTTCGCTTATGGCGATCGCGCTCGTCGCCTGCACGGGAGTGCAGGCCACGCCGCGATCGTCGCCCCTGCAGGTCTCGCGGACCGATGGCTCGCCCGAGGCGTTCGCGGTCGCGCGCCCCGCTCGCCCGCCGACGTCTCAGTCGCGCGGCGTCTCTCGCTCGCGCAGCGTCTACGGAGCGATCGCTCCGCGTCGACTGGCACCCTCTGTCCGAGGTCTGAGGCCTCGCGTCTACGTCCCCAACAACGACGATCGCTCCGTCAGCGTCATCGATCCGCGGACCTATCGCGTGGTCCGCACCGTCTCGGTGGGGTCGGAGCCGCAGCACATCACGCCGTCGTGGGATCTGCGCCACCTCTACGTGGGCAACGTCTACAGCGACTCGCTGAGCGACATCGACCCTCGGACCCATACGATCCGGCGCACGATCTCGGTGCCGGATCCCTACAACCTGTACTTCACACCCGACGGACGCACCGCGATCGATGTCGCGGAGGGGCGCGACACGCTCTTCTTCTTCGACCCCGCCACCTGGCGCGGGCAGGGGAGCCTGGCGATCCCGTACCGGGGTCCTGACCACCTCGACTTCTCGCCTCACGGGCGTTTCCTTCTCCTCAGCACCGAGTACGCGGGGATCGTCGTCAAGGTGGGCCTGCATCCCCGGAGGATCCTGGGGATCGCCAGGGTCGGCGGCAGCGCCGTCGACGTGAAGGTCTCGCCGGACGGCCGCGTGTTCTTCGTCGCGAACCAGGTGCGCGGAGGCGTGTCCGTGATCGATCCCCGTTCGATGCGAGAGATCGGATTCATCCCCACCGGAGCCGGAGCTCATGGGTTCGCGATGGCTCGAGACGGACGACACCTCTACGTGGCGAACCGGCTGGCCGGCTCGATCTCGGTGATCGATACGGCCACCCGTCGTGTGGTGCACACCTGGGACGTCGGTCTCAGTCCCGACATGCTCCAGGTCTCGGTGGACGGCTCCGAGCTGTGGGCGAGCGATCGGTTCGACGCGTCGGTCTCGGTGATCGACACCGCGACAGGACGCCTCAAGCACGTCATCCCGGTCGGAGGGCACCCGCACGGGCTGACGTTCTTCCCGCAGCCCGGGCGGTTCAGCATCGGGCACAACGGCGTGTATCGGTGACCTTCGGCGCGCTCGGAGTCGCGGTTACGAGATACTTGATCCGTGACTTCTGACGAGCGCATCGATCGACCTCCGCGCCCTCCAGAGCGCCCTCTTTGCCCATCGTGCGGATCCGCACACACACAGCCGTTCACCCACGCGGGACCCGGCGCGCGCTTCAACATGAAGTGCATCGACTGCGGCCATCTGTTCCGTGATCCTGCATTGCGACGATAGGGCGGCCGTCTGCGGGTCTCGCTAGCCCGCCGCGACGATCGCCAGGATCTCGTCCGCGTAGCGTTCGAGCTTGGCGGGTCCGACGCCGGAAACCGCCGCGAGGTCGGCCCAGTCCTTGCACTGGCGCTCGGCGATCTCTTGGAGCGTCCGGTCGTGGAACACGACGTAAGCCGGGACGCCGTCCGCCTGTGCTCGCTTGCGGCGCCATTCTCTCAGCCGCTCGAACAGCGGCCCCCCACGCCCAACGGTGACGGACGCACGTGGAGCCGATGACCTTCCCGGGTGCCCTGAGGGCACGAGGTCCATCTCGTCGAGGAACGGGCTGGGCCGTGAGCGACCGTCCACCGGCCAGGTGAGGAAGAGGTACCGGCGGGCCCGCGTGATCCCGACGTAGAGCAGCCGTCGTTCCTCCTGGGGGTCTGCCTTCGCTCGCCCCGAACGGAACGGGAGCTCGCCGTCGACCAGGCGCGGGAGGAACACAGCATCGAACTCCAGCCCCTTCGCACGGTGGTAGGTGAGCAGGTTCACGCCACGGCCGCTGTGCTCGGTGGAGAACCGGCGGCCGAGCTCGGTCAGGAATGCCGCGTGGTCGCCGCCGGGCTGGGCGCTCTCGAACTCCGACGCGAGGGAGCGCATGCGCCCGAGGTCGGATTGACGCGTGACCTCCTCGTCGGCGTCGGGCGACGCCCCGGGCTCGTAACCGAGCTCGTCGGTGATGGCCGCGACCGCCTCGGCCACCGAGGCGCCGGTGCCTGACCGCTTCAGTCGCTGCAGGACCCCGCGCGGTCCGGGTCGCCGCAGGAAGCCTCCGTCGCGCACCTGATACGCGATGCCGGCGACGGCGAAGGCCTCCTCGAACTGCTCGGACCGGGCGTTGATCCGGTACAGCACCGCGATCTCCTCGAGCGGCACGGCCTCCTCGTGGTGAAGGCGCCGCACAGCCTCGACGACGACGGCGACCTCCGCGACCTCGTCGGGTACGGCACGCGCGACCGGCGGAGGGCCCGAGGGTTTGTTCGGCCGGAGAGTCTTCCGGATCCCGCCCAGGCGAGGCGCGAGCCGGTTCGCGAGGTCCAGGACCTCCGGGGTTGAGCGGTAGTTCTCCTCGAGGCGGACGACGGTCGAGTGCGGGAACCGTCGCGTGAAGTTCAGCAGATGATCGGGCGACGCGCCGGTGAACGCGTAGATCGTCTGGTAGTCGTCGCCCACCACGCAGAGGTCGTCGCGCGAGCCGAGCCACCGCTCGAGCAGCCCTGCTTGAAGTGGGTTCACGTCCTGGAACTCATCCACCGTGAACGCGGAGAACCGCGATCGGATAGCGTCCGCGGCATCCGGGTGCTCGTCGAAGAGCTGCAAGGCGAGTCCGAGCATGTCCTCGAAGTCCAGCCGGCCCATCGCGCGCTTGCGACGCTCGTACCCGTCGTAGATCCGGAGCATCAGGTCCGTGGGGATCGGCGGTTCGTGGTCCCCGAGCTCGGCGAGATACCGAGCCGGCGAAATCATCCGGTTCTTGGCCCATTCGATCTCGCCCGCGAGCTCACGCCGGGGAAGGAACTTGTGTGGCGGCGGCAAGGCGTTGGCGAGCGAGGCGATGAGCGGGGCCTTGTGGTCCAGCACCTCGGCAAGCGGCTCGCCGGTGTGCGAGGACCAGAGCCGCGAGAGCTGTGACAGCGCGGCCGAGTGGAACGTCCGAGCCTCAACCCCTTCGACTCCGAGCGCTCGGAGTCGCCGCTTCAGCTCCCTGGCGGCCTTGTCGGTGAAGGTCACCGCGAGGATCTGCGACGCATCGAACTCACCGCTCCGGACCTGGCATGCGATGCGATGCGTGATCGTGGTGGTCTTGCCCGTCCCCGCGCCGGCCAGGATGGCGACCGGCCCGCGCGATGCGAGGGCGGCTTCACGCTGGGAATCGTTCAGTCCGGCGAGCACG
>CAJDUF010000007.1_pt1 | contig 33662 bp, 38 predicted proteins | sample 7390091 | NCBI WGS metagenome assembly CAJDUF01 (sample SAMEA7055670, study PRJEB34461) | soil metagenome | biome: terrestrial ecosystem; feature: Peninsula; material: soil | place: Antarctica | collected 2016 | reverse complement strand
CTTCTGCAGGAGGTCGATCACGGCCTCCGGCGAATGCGCCTCGTAGACCCCACGACCATCCGACATCAACGTGACGCCGTGCGGCGGCCGCTTCATGGACTTCAGGTGCTCAACGGCCTTCCGAACGCGCTGCAAGGACACCCCTGTATCCAGCAGCTTCCTGATCACCTTGAGCGCGAGGAGGTCCTCGAACGAGTACAGACGCTGGGTTCCGGACCCGTGAGCGTCGCGGACCGAGGGGGTCACGAGCTCGGTCCGCGCCCAATAGTCGAGCTGTCGATAGCTGATGCCGACGATCCGGCAGACGTCAGGTACCCGATAGCCCTCTTCGCTCATCACAGCTCCGTAATTACGTCCGTGTCGTCGCAGCGTAGGTCCGTAGGACCTACGTGTCAACGGACCCCATAGTCCCAGCTCGATCCAACGCTCAAGTTCCCCGGCCAGATAGTCGATGGATGACTACGCACAAATAGGCATCAAAGCCAGGTGGGCATAAACCGAAAAGAGAGACGAACATCATGAAACAGTCCCCCCGGACCGCACTGACCAAGATCGCCCTCGCGGCCACTTTCCTGACTGCCTTCTCCGCGCTCGCCCCTTCGCTGGCACACGCGGCGACGCTCACCCCTCGGGCCCGGATGTACCAGGCCACCAATGGCAGCCGCCTGAACAACGGGGTGCACAAGGCTTATATCCACTACACGATGTCCAAGCTCGCCCGCCAGCACAGCATCGCGATGGCGAACAAGGGCTACATCTTCCACACGTCGAACCCGTCCTCCTTCTACCTGAAGGGCGTCAGATGGTCGACGTGGGGTGAGAACGTCGGGGTCACCGGCGGCACGATCGGCGGGCTCGAAAATGCGTTCATGAAGTCGCCGGATCACCGCGCGAACATCCTCAACCGAAGCTTCCACCGAGTGGCGCTCGGCACCTACCGCGATGCCAACGGCTACCTCTGGGTCACGGTCTTCTTCTACGGCTGAGCCGCTCGGCTCTCACCACTGAACCCGGGGACGCCGGCGCCCATTCAGGGCTCCGGCGTCCCTTCCGGGTTGAAGTCTTCCGGCGTCACGTTGTCGAGGAACTCGCGGAACTTCTCGACCTCCTCTTCCTCTTCGCCGGGGATCAAGATCGAGGCTTCGTCGAGAACGTCCTCGCTGGCGAAGATCGGCACCGCCAGCCGCACGGCGAGGGCGATCGCGTCGGAAGGCCGAGAGCTCACCTCGTAATGGTCACCGTTCCGCTGGAGCTCGATCGTGGCGTAGAACGTGGAATCCCGGAGCTCGGTCACCACGATCTTCTGGACGGCCACCGAGAGATCCTCGAGGATGTTCTTCATCAGATCGTGGGTCATCGGCCGGGGCGTCTGCACACCCTGCAACGAGAGCGCGATCGCGGCCGCCTCAGACGCACCGATCCAGATCGGAAGGTACCGCTCGCCGTCCCGCTCACGGAGCAGCACGATCGGTTGGTTGGTCGGAAGCTCCACCCGAACGCCTTCCAGCTGCATCTCGATCATCGTCGTGCTCGCACTGTACGAGGGGCTCGCGACAGAGCGCAACCTACCCCGCGGGGACCAGATGGGAGAGCAGCGCATCCGGGTCGGCCTTGAGAGCGGTCGTATCGGAGATCTCGAGGATATCGGCGAGGTTCCGGTACCGCTCCTCGAAGTCGAGGCCGTAGCCGACCACGAAGCTGTCGGGGCAATCGAACCCGACGTAGCGGGGGCGAAGCGGCACGATCCGGCGGATGGACCGATCGAGCAACGTGCACAGCTCGAGCGACGCGGGCCGGCGGGACCGGAGGATGGACAGCAGGTACGAGAGCGTCAGGCCCGTGTCGACGATGTCTTCGACCAGCAGTACATCCCGGCCCGTGAGATCGATATCGATATCGAGGAGGATCCGCACCCTGCCCATGGACTCCTCCGAAGCCCCGTACGGACTGACGGCCATCAAGTGGGTCTCGAGCGGCAGTTGGATCTGGCGCATGAGGTCCGCGAGGAACACCGTGCCGCCCTTGAGCACCGAGATCAGAACGGGCTCTCGCCCCACGTAGTCCCCGGTGATCGTGCGGCCGAGCTCGTCCACCCGGCGGCGGATGTCCTCGCGCCCGAACAGCACGCGAGCAAGCTCTGTCATCGGGTTCGGAGCCTAGCATCAGCCCGATGCCCGGCAGGGAAGCACGGGTCCGGATCGTCTCCTCCCGGCTAGCCCAACAGGCCGGCGACGACCGCCGTGACCGCCCCGGAAAGCGCCCCCGCAGCCCTCCCCCACCAAGAGCCTCTGGGCTCCTGGGGAGGCTCCAGATCCGTGACGAGGACCGTGACCCTCCCCACGGTGGCCCCCGAGGACCTCAGGCGCAGCGTCCCGACGACGGAGCCACTGGGCGGCGGATATGCGGCGGCGGGCGACGCGATGAGGATCCGCTCGATCGCGTCGCCCGCTCCCACCCCCACGAGTGCGGTGAGCCGCTCGCCCGCCACGACCGGCACCTCGCCCCCCCGAACCCGCACACTCCCGAGCGCCTCTCCCTCCTCGACCAAGGTCCGCCGCTCGTAGGCGGCGAACCCATGGTCGAGGAGGGCGGCGGCATCGGAGAAGACCTCGTCACCTCCGCCGAGCACGACGGCGGCGAGCTCCCTGCCACCTCGATGGGCCGTCGCCATCAGACAGAAGCCCGCACCCGCCGTAGAGCCGGTCTTGACGCCCGACGCGCCCGGGTACAGCCACAGCATCACGTTCCGGTTCTGGATCCTTCGCGGGCGGGTCGAGTCCGATCGCACGACCGCGAACCTGCGACCGATCAGGTCGCGGAAGGTGGGGATCTTCGATGCCTCTCGGAGGAGCAGCATGAGGTCGGCAGCCGACGATCGACCCCGATCGTCGAGGCCATGCGGCGACGCGAACTTCGTTCGCGACATCCCCAGGGCATCCGCCCTCGCGTTCATGCCTTCCACGAAGGCGGACACACTGCCCGCTTCCTCGATCGCGAGGGCTTCGGCCGCGTCGTTCGCGGAGCCGAGCAGCAGCCCGGTGAGCAAGCCGCGGACGGACACCCGTTCGCCGGGCCGAAGTCCGAGTGTCGATCCTCCTCCGTAGTCACCGCGGTGGAACACGGCATCGGGATGGATCCGGATCGTCCGGTCGAGACGCCCCGCCTCCTCTTCCAGCACGAGGAGCGCGGTCATCAGCTTGGTCAGGCTGGCCACCGGCCGAGCCTGCTCGGGCGACTTCCGGAACAGGACTTGTCCGGTGCTGAGATCCATGAGGATCGCTGCCGAGGCCCCCATCCTCGGAACGGCGATCGGGTCCGCCGGGGTCGACAGGTGGGAGATGAACGGCGACGGTGAGCCGTGGGGAGGCACGGGGGTCGGAGGCGGTCCCGCCTGAGGGCCGAGTGCGCCCAGGGCCGACACCTGGGCGAGCAGGATCAGGAGAGGAAGGACGGCGACGGCGCCCCTGGCGGCGCGCCGTCTCACGCGCCGCTGAGGTGGTCGCGCAGATTCGTGCGGAGCAGGGCCTGCTTGAACTTCCGAGACGTGGCGGAGAGGTTCGCCAGCGTCTGGCCAGCCGTGCGGCGGGCATCAGGGTTCTTCTGGCGGAGCGTAGGCGCGACGATCTGATCGAAGAAGGAGGACTCTCGATCCGCGAAATGCTTGTACATCGTGAGGTGCCTGGCTTCGATCCCGTACCGGAAGAAGTCCTTCACGATCGACAGGATGATGTAGTCGTCGCCGTCGTAGTATCGGGCGCCTTCCGGACCGTGCGACGAGATGATCCCGAACGCCTCGAGTTCCTTGATCCTGTCCCGGTCGATGCCCGTGGCCGTGGACATCTCCTCGAGGGACATCTGCAGCCCGGTTGGCGCGTCTGCGATCTCTTCCACCATCGACGCCCCGTCCTCCGACTGGGCCTCGCCTTCCGTCGACAGCTCCCCGTCCTCCGCACCGGCGTCCTGATGGATCAGACGCTCCTTGATCACCTTGAGGGGCAGATACTCATCCCGCTGCATCCGGAGGATCGACTTCAATCGCTCGACGTCCTGGCTGTAGAACTTCCGGTACCCGGACGGCGTCCGCTCGGGCTCGATGAGTCCTTCGGCCTCGAGGAATCGGATCTTCGAGATGGTGATGTCCGGGAATTCGGTCTTCACGGACACGAGGACCTCACCGATCGATTGGTAGTTGCGCGTGCCGGCCATCTGCACCTCACTCCCCTGCCTGGAAGAACGTCAGTCTGAATCGCCCGATCTGCACCTGATCCCCTGTCGCGAGCTTGGTCTCGTCGACCTGCTCACCGTTCACGTAGGTCCCGTTGAGGCTCCCCGCGTCGCGGACGAACCATTCGCCGCCCGAACGTCGTTCGAACGTTGCATGCGCCCGAGAGACCGTGATGTCGTCGAGGAACACGACGCTGTCCGTGCTGCGCCCGACACTCGCCGAGTCCGCATCGAGCAAGAACGTCGACCCGGCGTTCGGGCCACGCTTCACCTGAAGGAGCGCTTGCCCGGGCTCCAGTTCATCCTCCGGGAACGGGAACTCGACGTTCTCGTCATCGTCGGGCTCCACCGGCGTGAGCGTGACCGTCGAGTCATCCTGAAGAGGAGCTCCGCATTCGGCACAGAAGCGCGCGTCGTCCCGGTTGGGATGTCCACAACGCGTACAGAACACCGTCAGCTTCCCCTCCGGTCCGATGTCGAGTCGATGGTCGAGGTTGATCCCGAACCGTCGACCTCGATGCGCCGTGGACGTTATCGCAGGGTGTGAAGAGGGTCAACCGCGGCTTCGCCGAACCCTCGACCGTGCAGCTGTGTGACCCTCCACCGAGCTCGGCTCTGACCCTCGACCTGCGCTGAAGCGTGGGTCGAGGGTCGAGCCTCGACTTGATGAGCCGCCTCTCAGGCGCCGGAGACGTGCTCCTTATACCCGCTGCTGTCGAGGAGCTGGTCGAGCTCGGCCGGGTCGGAAGCCTCGATCGCGATGAGCCAGCCGTCGCCGTAGGGCTGGTCGTTCACCAGCTCCGGCTTCTCTTCGAGGGCCGCGTTCCGCTCCACGATGGTCCCCGAAACAGGGGCGAACACATCCGACACGGACTTCGTGGACTCGACTTCGCCGAAGGCCTGCCCGGCCGTGACCTGCGTGCCCGGCTCGGGAAGATCCACGTAGACGACGTCACCGAGCGCATCTTGCGCGAAATCGGTGATCCCCACTCGGATGCGCCCGTTCTCCGACCTCGCCCATTCATGCTCTCGCGAATACCGCAGATCCTCCGGGTACTCCACTCGTTCCTTCCCCCTGTTCTTGGCCCGCTCCCTTGACTCGATCTTCGGGCTGGTTCTTACGACTCCTCCAGCATGCCGCGGGCCGCGAGCGCGTCCCGGACGTCTATCACGTAGAGACCGGCGGCGATGTAGTACTCAACGATCCCGACCACGTACGCGAGCCAACCTCCCACCAGCAGCACCTCTCCGAGCGGACCTCCGGCGTTGCCCCACGCGATCCACGTGATCGCCATCATGAGCGAGGCTGTGGCGATCTTCCCGATCCACCGCACCTCGACGCGGACATCCCTCCCCCAGAGCAGCGCAGCGCCCCCGAGCAACAGCGTGACGTCGCGAACAAGGATGAGGAGCGCCGCCCAGAACGGGAAGATGCCCGAGATCGCGAACGTCAGGAGGCCGGCGCCGATCGCGAGCCGGTCGGCGACCGGATCGAGGATCCGACCGAGCTCGCTCACCCGACCGGTCCTCCTCGCCACGTAGCCGTCGATCCAGTCGGTGCTGACGACGACCGCGAACAGGAGGATGCCCCAGAGGCGCGTTCGCTCGTTCGCGGACAACCAGCAGAAGACCGGGATCAGGGCGATGCGTGCGGCCGACAGGATGTTGGGGACGGTGATGACGGCGGAGGATGCCGGCATGGTCTCCGTCGTCCCTCTCATCCGTCGGCCCCCAGTCAGACGCGCTAACCAAGCTGCGCCACGGCCCGTACGCAGAAGTGTAGTCGGGGGTGGTTTCCGTGCCACACGCCGCCGCTCACCTCGATCGGCCCCGTGTCCGCGGCCGGAAGCGCATCCGGATCGGCACGCCCTCGAGATGGAAAGCCTCGCGGAGCCGGTTCTCGAGATACCGCCGGTAGCCGGGGCCGGGAGCTCGGCCTCCGCCGAAGAAGACGAAGGACGGGGGGCGCGTCCCCACCTGTGCCGCATAGTGGAGCGTCCCGGAGGGCCGGGGAGACGGGTTGGCACCCTGCGCCTCCTGGAGCAGCTCGTTCACCCGTGAGGTCGACGCGCGCCCGGACCACCGCTGACGGAGGTCGAGGAGTATGTTCGGGATGCGAACGACCCCTTGCCCGTGCACGGCCGAGGTGCGGATCACCGTCGCTCGCCCGAGCATCGTCGCCTCCTCGGTCAGCTGCTTGAACCGGCGGTCCTTGTCCTCGAGGAGATCCCATTTGTTGGCAACGAGGAGCAACGCTCTCCCGGCCTCGAGCACACGGAACGCGACCTTCTCGTCCTCGGCCGTGATCCCTTCGGTGGCGTCGAAGATCACGGCAACGGCATGGGCCCGGTCGATCGCGTCCGCCGCCCGGACGAAGCTGTAGTACTCCACGCCCTGCACGCGGATCTCGCGACGCATCCCCGCGGTGTCGACGAATCGGATCCTGCCCGCGCCCGGCCACTCGACCAGTGCATCGACGTTGTCGCGGGTGGTACCCGCCTCCTCGAAGACCACAGCCCGCTCCTCTCCCACGAGCCGGTTGAACAGGCTCGACTTACCGACGTTGGGCCTGCCGACCAGCGCGAATCGAGGTTCGTCGTCGGCGTCATCGTCCGTTGCGTCGGGCGCCTCGGGCAACAGATCCACCACGCGGTCCAAGAGCTCCCCCACCCCGCGGCCGTGCTGCGCCGAGACGGCGATCGGATCCCCCAGCCCGAGGGAATGGAACAGGGGAACGTCCGCCTCTTCGAGTCGCGAATCGGCTTTGTTGACCACCAGCACCACCGGAGTCCTCACGCGTCGAAGACGGCGGGCGAGCTGTGCATCTTCCTCCGTGATCCCCGACGCAACGTCCACGACCAGCAGGACGAGTTGCGCCTCCTCGATCGCTCGAAGTGACTGCTGACCGGCGAGCGCCTCGACACCTTTCGCTTTGTGGAGATATCCCGCGGTGTCGACGAGCCCGAACCGCTTCCCGTTCCACGTGGCCTCGAGCTCCACCCGGTCCCGGGTCACTCCGGGATCGTCGTGGGCGATCGTCTCCCGTTTGCCGAACAGCCTGTTGACGAGGGTCGACTTGCCGACGTTCTGCCGCCCCACGACGGCGATCCGAGGGACCGTCATGGCTGCGATCGTCCCGAGAGGAGCTCTGGCGCGCGCTCCGCGACGACCGCCAGCGCTGCCCGTACGGAGGCGTCGACGTCGAGATCGTTCGTGTCGATCACGACCGCGTCTTCGGCCGGCACGAGGGGGTTCACGAGGGAGTCCCGACGATCCCGCTCGTGGAGCGCGCCGGCCACGTCCTCCGACCCTCGTTCCTCGACCCGCCGGCCGGCGCGCTCCTGCGGTTCGGCGATCAGGAACAGCTTCACCGGCGCATCGGGGAACACGGCCGTACCGATGTCCCGGCCTTCCATCATGGCACCCTCCTCCCCGAGGGCTCGCTGCGCGGCCCGCATCGCGGCTCGGACGGCGGGGTGCCTCGCGACAGCACTCACGTTCGCCTCGACATCGGCGGACTCCAGCTCGTCGGAAGGGGGCGCGCCGTCGATCAACAGCTGACTCGGCTCTGGTTGAGGCTCACCCGGAGGGCCTTGGTGACTCAAGGTGAAGTCCAGGGTCTCCATGAGACGAACGAGCGCATCCTGATCCTCGACGTCGACCTCTCCGCGACGTGCCGCCAGGGTGAGCGCGCGGTACATCGCACCCGTGTTGACGTAGGGGAGCCCGAGCTTGATCGCGAGGAGCCGGGCAAGCGTGCTCTTGCCGCTCCCCGCCGCGCCGTCGATGGCGACCACCCGAGGCGTCACCCGGACACCTCTACGTCGGCTCCGAGCGAATCAAGGAGCCGGAAGAACGCGGGGAAGGAGACCGCCGTCGACTCGACCCCGTCGATGTCGGAGGGCGCACGGGCGGCCAGCGTCGTCACCCCGAACGCCATCGCCATCCGATGATCGCCGGCCGACCGAGCGGATCCGCCGGCCAGCCCTCCTCCGCCCACCACGAGGTCGTCGCTATCCTCGACCGCTTCCCCCCCGAGCGAACGGATCCCCTCCGCGAGGACCGAGAGCCGGTCGCTCTCCTTCACACGGAGCTCGGCGCCTCCTTCGAACCGTGACGGCCCGTCGGCGTGTGCCGCGAGCGCGGCGAGGAGGGGCACCTCGTCGATGATCAGGGGCATCTCGTCGGCCTCGACCAGCACCGGGCGGAGCGCGCCGCTGGGACCCAGGTGCATCCTCCCGATCGGCTCGCCCAACTCATCCCCCTCGATGTCGACCTCAACCTCGAGACCCATCCTCCCAAGCACATCCAGGAAACGGAGTCGGGTCGGGTTCAAGCCCACCCCTAGGACCGTGACGTTGCCGCCCGTGAGCGCGGCCGCGCCCAGGAGGAACGCGGCGGAGGAGGGATCCCCCGGGACCACGCCCCGGAATCCCTCGTGCTGGAACGGCCCCTCGAGGACGAGGTCGGTCCCGTCCGAGCGGATCGGCGCCCCAAGGGCGATGAGCAGGCGCTCCGTGTGATCCCGCGTCTGCACCCGCTCGGCGACGATCGTCCCCCCTTCGGCCGCGAGGGCGGCAAGGAGGACGGCGCTCTTCACCTGTGCGCTCGGAACATCGGGCTCGAATCGGATCCCTCGGAGCTCCGAACCGCGGATCGTGAGTGGCGGGTGACCATCCTCCGTGGTCACGTCCGCACCCATGGCGCGTAGCGGCGTCGCGACACGTTCCATAGGTCTCGCGGAGAGGCTCACGTCGCCCCTGAGTACCGTGTCGAACGGTGCGGACGACACCAGCCCGGCGACGAGCCGCATCGTCGTTCCAGAGTTCGCACAGTCGAGCTCGCGAGGTGGCCGCTGCAGCGATCTCCGCCCTTCAGCTTGAAGGTCGAGGGTGTCGAGGTCGAGGGTCGATGCTTCGCGGTTCCACGTGGAACCGTGCCGCTCACCCGTGACCCCAGGGCTTGAGGTCCAAGCTTCGAGTGCAGGTCGAGTCGCGGGAGCGAGCATCGCGAGACAGCCCGCGGTCGACGAAGTGTCGAGGGATCGAGGCAAGCCTTCAAGCCGACTCGATCCGTTCGCGGTGGCAGCCATCAGGAGCCAGCGATGGGAGATCGACTTATCGCCGGGGACGCGAACCTCACCTGCGACCGTGGCGCCCGGCGTCACTCGAGCCCGCATCGATGCCTCATGCCAGCCGGATGGGATCGAGGCCGCCGGCGACGAGGACCTCGGTGGCGTGTCCCACGGCGGCCGCGGCCACCGTGAGGTGCACGGTCCCTCGTCCACCCTCGGGCGAGTGGACGATCTGCAGGTCTTCGATGTTCACCGGGCCCTCCGCAAGGATCGACGTCAGCTCGGCGAGGGCGCCGGGCCGGTCGGGCACCTCGACCTGGAGCACGGCCACCCCCGCCTTCACCTGCGGCTTGGTGGCGAGACGAAGACGAGCCTCTTTCGCCTGCGCGAACGTCGACTTCACCGCGTCGCCTCGGCTCCCGACCACGTCCTCCCGCAGGCTCTGGAGGCGGTCGACATAGAGGTCGATCGCCTCCGCGATCTGCTCGCGGTTCGCGAGCAGGATCGAGGACCACAAGCCTGCGTCGGAGGCGGCCAGCCGCGTGAGATCCCGGAACCCGCCGGCCGCGAGCAGGAGGATCTCCGGCTCGTCGGCCTCTTCCGTCGCGGCCAGGCTCATCAACGCGGTGGACGCCACCTGTGGGAGATGGCTCACGAAGGCCACGAGGCGGTCGTGACGATCGGCGGGCATGCGGACGGATCTCGCGCCCAAGCCCTCGATCCAGGTCTCGAGTGCCTGGGCGGCACCGGGGTCGGAGGTTTCCGCCGCGGAGATCACCCACACGATCCCGTCGAGGACCGACGGCGAGGCGTGCTCGGGGCCGGATCGCTCGCTGCCACCCATCGGATGGCCGGGCACGTATCGCGGGAGATCTTCTCGGGCGGCCTCCGCGGCTACCTGCCGGGACACCGAGCCCATGATGCTTCCGACCTCGGTGACGATCGCGGTTGTCGTCGCGGCCAGAGCGGCAGCGACGACCGGCGCGAGCGTCGGGATCGGGGTGCAGACGACGACGAGGTCGGCATTCGCAACCGCCTCCTCCAACGACGCCGCCTGCGTGAAGCCCCCCAGCGCGGCGGCGCGGGCCGTCGTCGCGGGGTCGGCGTCCCATCCCGTCACCGAGGCGCCGGCCCGCGCCGCCGCCATCGCAACCGAGGTCCCCATGAGCCCGGTGCCCAGGACGGCCACCCGCTCGATCGGTCCGTCTCCGCGAGGGGTCATCATCGGGCGACGCCCTCAGCAGACGTCATCTCGGAGGGACTCCGCGCCGTCGAGGTACACGTGCACGATCTCGTCGAGGGTCCGGTCGGAGTGGAAGTGCAGGAGGATCCGGATCACCGACGACATCGAGCCGTGCACCGGGATCTCCTGAGCGCACATCAGCGGCACGCGTCCAAGTCCCATGCGTCGCGCCGCCTCCGCCGGGAACGCGGAGCGGAGGTCCTCCGTCGCGGTGAACATGATGCTCACGAGGTCCTCCGGGTCGATCGTGTTGCGCTGCAGCACGGCCGAAAGGAGCCGCTCGGTCGATCCGAGCAGCGCGTCACCGTCGTCCGATGGCACGCGGATGGCCCCGCGCGCCGCACGAAGCCTCATGGGACACCTCCCCGGGCGCGGCGCCCCGAGTCCCCAAGGCTACCCGTCGACGACGTGCCTGAGCGCGATCACCTCGTCGTGGGTGAGCTCGCGAAGCTCCCCGGGCGGGAGCCCGCCCAGTCGGACCGCGCCCACGCGGACTCGAACGAGACGCATCACCGGCAGTCCGACCGCGGCGAGCAGCCGGCGCACCTCTCGTTTGCGACCTTCGGTCATGACCAGGCGAATGGCGCCACGGTCGCCCGACCGGCCGACCACGCGCGCGCTCTTCGCGCGCGCGTGGCCGTCCTCAAGCTCCACCCCACGCCGGAGCTGCCCCACGTGCTTCGGCGTCGGCACACCCTCGACCTCCGCGAGGTACTCCTTCTCGACGCCGAAACGAGGATGCGTCAGGGCGTCGGCAAGATCGCCGTCGTTGGTGAGGAGCAGGAGACCCTCGGTGTCGCGGTCCAGCCTCCCGACGGGGAAGATCCGTGGCCCTTCCGCGGGCACGAACGCGCGCATGTCCGGCCGGCCCTGCGGATCGCGCATCGTCGTCACGACGCCGGCGGGCTTGTGGAACGCGTAGTACTTGACGTTGGGGTCGAGGTTCACCTCGAGACCGTCGACCCGAACCTCATCCTCGACGGGATCGCCACGATCGCCGAGGGTGGCAACGGTGCCGTTGAGGGTGACGCGACCCTTGATGATCAGCTCCTCGCAGCTGCGACGGGAGCCGTAGCCCGCGCGCGCGAGGAGGCGCTGGAGACGCTCGACCGGCACGCGCTACTCGGAAGACTCGGCCGGCTCGGAGGCCGTGGCTTCCTCAACCGGGCTCGCATCCGGCTCCTCGGCATCGACGCCGAGAAGCGGAGCCAGCGACGGCAGCGCGGCGAGTGAAGGGAGTCCGAGTCGTTCCAGGAACGTCGGCGTCGTCCCGAGCAGGATCGGCCGGCCGGGCGTCTCATCGCGTCCCGCCTCCTCGACGAGCCCCTTGTCCTGAAGAGCCCGGATGACGCCGTCGGAGTTGACGCCTCGGATCGAGGTGATCTGGTGCCGGGTCACCGGCTGCTTGTACGCGACGATCGCGAGCGTCTCGAGCGCCGCCTTCGTGAGCCGAGCCTGTCGCGACGAGAGCACGAAACGCTCGACCTCGGGCGCGGTGTCCGGGTGCGTGAAGAGCCGCCATCCGCCGGCGACGTTGCGGAGCAGCACGCCCGCGCCCCGATCCTCGAGCTCCTTGGCAAGGTGATCGCAGAGCGCGTCGGCGGTCCTCCGGTCGACCTCGAGCGACTGCGCGATGACGGAGGGCGTGAGCGGTTCGTCCGACACGAAGAGCAGCGCCTCGAGAGCCCGTGTGCCCGTGCCGTTCGCCTCCGTCTCCGTTCTTGGCATCGTCACCCCTGCCATTCGACGCGGATCTCGCCGAACGTCTCCCCCTGATGCAGCTCGACCCGGCCGTCACGGTACAGCTCGAGCAACGCGAGGAAACGGACCACGACCTGGATCCGCTCCTCGCAGTCGGCCACCAGGTCACGGAATGACGCGGCCCGCCCGAAGTCCTCGATCCGTCGCTCGACGGCCGACATCGCTTCGGCCATCGTGTAGCGGATCGGCGTCACGTGCGTGAGGTCGAGCGTGGGCGGAGGCCGGAGCAGCTGCGCCGCGAGCCGGGCCAGCCCCTCCGCGTTGACCTTGGTCATCGGATCCGGGTACAGGTGCGAGAACTCCGGGCCGGGACCCACATCCCTGGTGAAGTACCCCGCCTCGTCTTCGAGCCGTCGGGCGAGCTCGACCGCGACCTTCCGGAAGGCCGCCAGCTCCAGCGAGCGCGCGTACGCGAGATCCGGGGAAGGGCCCAGCAAGTCGTCCTCGTCGCTCTCGGTGTGCCGCGGCATCAGGCGGCCGACCTTCAGCTCCAGCAGCATCGCGCACATCGCGAGGAACCACGTCACCTCCTCGAGGTCCCAGTGTTCGGCGTCCTTAGCGTAGGCGAGGAAAGCGTCGGTCACCGTCGCGACCTGCACGTCGCACACGTCGACCTTCTGCTCGACGATCAGCTCCGCCAGCAGGCGGAACGGCCCGGTGAACGCGGGCAGCTCAACCGCGAATACGCCGGCGCCCTCGCCGGTCACCGGAAGAATCCCATCGCGTCGCGGACCGCATCGAGTGTCTCGCGCACCACCGGCCGCACTCGGTCCCGTCCCTCGTCCAGGACCTTCGAAACGAGGCCCGGCTCCTTCGCCAGTTCGTCCCGCCGCTCCCGGATCGGCCGGAGCTCCTCGATCAGGCGGTCGGCGAGGTTCGTCTTGCAGTCGACGCACCCGAGCTCGCCGGATCGGCAATGGTCGCGGGTCCAATCGAGGATGTCGAGCGAGAAGCGCGTGTGGAGGGCGAAGACCGGACAGATCTCCGGACGGCCCGGGTCCCCGAGCCGCACCTTCTGGGGGTCGGTGATGAACGAACGAACCTTCGCGCGGATCGTGTCGGGATCGTCGGCCAGGCCGATCGCGTTGTCCAGCGACTTGGACATCTTGCGCCCGTCCGAGCCGGGGACGAGCGGGAAGTCCGACAGCAGCGGCTGGGGTTCCACGAGCACCTCGCCGAAGAGTCGATTGAACCGCCGGACGATCTCTCGGGAGATCTCGAGATGCGACACCTGGTCCTCTCCCACCGGCACGAGTTCCCCCCGGACGATCGAGATGTCCACGGTCTGCAGGACGGGGTAGCCGAGGAGGCCGAAGTTCGAGACGTCGCGCTCGGCCATGTCACGGAGGCGCTCCTTGTACGTCGGCACGCGCTCGAGCCATCCGAGGGGCGTGATCATCCCGAGCAGCAAGGCCATCTCCGCGACCTCCGGCAGGTCCGACTGGAGGTAGAAGACCGATCGCCCGGGATCGATACCGCAGGCGAGGAGATCCAGCACGATGCCCTCGACCAAGGCGGGGAGCTCTGCGGTGCGGTCGTAGTGCGTGGTGAGCATGTGCCAGTCCGCGACGAGGTAGTAGCAGTCGTAGCCCTCATCTTGGAGCCGAACGGCGTTGCTCACGTTGCCGGCCCAGTGGCCCACGTGGAGCGCCCCGGTCGGCCGGAACCCCGTGAGGACACGGCCGCGGCGAGTCGCGGGCTCCGGAGCGCGCGGGTCGGCGGCAGGAACGGTCACGTTGCCGGCGATGATACCGGTCACCTCTCGCGGTCCCGGGAGGCGAGAGCTAGCCGAAGTGGAGCAAGCTCAGGCAGTCCTGCCCGCTCGCCGCCTCGCAGATCGCCCCGGTGAGCAGCGACGCGATGGTGAGGAGGAAGGTGAACAGGAACAGGACGACGAGCACGATGAGCGCGAGGTAGCGATCTGCGTTCCGGAACACATCTCGGGCGTGCGGAGGGAGCACCAGGGCGAGCAGACGCCCGCCGTCGAGACCGGGGATCGGCAACAGGTGGAACACGAACAGCGATGCGTTCGTGAACGCGAACGTGGTGATGACGAGGAGCGCCTCGCCGCTGACCCCGGTTCGGACCACCAGACCGGTTGCGATCGCGAGCGCGAGCGATGCGGCCGGCCCCGCCAACGAGACGACCACGACGTCCCTGGGATGGCGCTTGAGGTAGTTCGTGTCGATCGGAGCGGGCTTCGCGTAAGCCGCAGGGAGGATGAACGCCTGGACCGACCAGAGCAGGGCGACGAGCGCCGGGAGGAAGCCGCTCCCGAAGGGGTCGAACCAGGCCTTCGGACGCACGGTCACTCGTCCCCACAGGCGCGGCGTGGGATCGCCGAGCGTGGCGGCCACCCGCGCCCGCGCGTACTCGCGGAGCGCGAGGCCGATGAACAGGGACGCCGCCATATAGAGAGCCAGCCGCAGCCCGAGCACCGTGAAGTTCCCCAACGCGATCACATCCCCACGATCACAACCAGGTGTGGACGAGCGGCGGAGGCTCGACGGGACCGTCGGTGAGGTTCATCGCGGCGAGAACGCGACGGGCGGCTTCGGCCGCGGCGTCGCGATCTCGCGCGTGCACCTCCCCGATGGGCTTACCGGCCTCCAGCCGGTCACCGATCTTCGGATGCACCACGATACCGACGGCCGGGTCGATCGGATCGCCCTTCCGGATCCGGCCGGCGCCGAGCCCGACGCTCGCGAGTCCGATCTCCTCCGCCTCCACGGCGGAGAGGACCCCGCTCCGGTCCGCGAGCATCGGCTCGCGGACCGGCGCTCGCGGGAGGACGCCTTCCGGATCGTCCACCACCCGAGGATCGCCACCCTGGGCCTCGACCATCGTTCGGAACCGCTCGAGCGCCGCTCCCCCGTCGATCGCCTCGGCCGCCTGCGCGAGCGCCTCCTCGTGATCAGCGCCGCTCGTAAGCTCGAGCGCGCGTGCCGCGAACAGGAGCGACAGCTCGCGCAGGCGGCCCCGAGTCTCCCCACGGAGCACCGCGATCGCCTCGGCTACGTCCAGCGCGTTACCGACGGCGTCGCCGAGCGGCTGGGACATGTCGGTGACGGCGGCGCTCGCCTTCCGGCCCCAGCCGGAGGCGAGCGCCAGACAGGCCTCCGCCAGCTGGCGCGCGTCCTCCGGGGTCTTCATGAAGGCCCCGGAGCCCGCTTTCACGTCGAGCAGGATCAGGTCGGTTTCGACCGCCAGCTTCTTGGACATCACGCTCGCGGCGATCAAGGGGACCGAGGGAACCGTCGCCGTGGCGTCCCGAAGGGCGTAGAGCGCGCCGTCCGCCGGCACCAGGTTGGGCGACTGCGCCGCCACGGCGCATCCCACTTCCCCGACCTGCCGCTGGATCTCCTCCGGAGAGAGATCCGTGCGGAAGCCGGGGATCGACTCGAGCTTGTCCAGCGTCCCTCCCGTGTGCCCGAGCCCACGGCCGGAGAGCTTCGCAACCGCCAGCCCGAGCGCCGCGGCCAGGGGGGCGAACACCAGGGTCACGCCGTCCGCGACTCCTCCGGTCGAGTGCTTGTCCACGGCCGTCCGGCCCAGTCCCGAGAAGCTGAGGATGTCTCCCGACGCCACCATCGACCTGGTGAGCGCGAGGGTCTCCTGTGCGTCGAGCCCACGCAGCAGACACGCCATCAGGAACGCGGCCGCCAGCGCATCCGAGACGTCGCCCTGGGTGTAACCCTCCACGAACGCCCCCACCTCAGCCCCAGAGAGCGTCTTGCCGTCCCGCTTGGCGGCGACGATCGTCCGCGGGTCCCTCACGCTCGATGCTCGATCCGGGTCGGGCCGCACACGTTGAACAGACGACCCTCCACCTGAGCCGGAGGGACCATTCCTGTTTCCGAGTAGCCCTCAAGCACCTCGACCCTCGACATCGACATCAGCTCGACCTCCCGATCCCCAGCAGGTCTACGAAGCTCTCACCCTCGAGTCCATCGCCGTCGGCACCCAGGAGCTCCGCCACCGTTTGCCCGAGATCGGCGAACGTCTCCCGGGTCCCGACGTCGCGCGGGCCCCCTTCGAGCCCGGCGACCAGCAGAGGCGTCCGCTCCCGAGAATGGTCTGTGGGCGGCGTCGTCGGGTCGCATCCGTGGTCGCCGGTGATCAGCATCACGCCCCCGTCCAAGCGCTGGATCAGCTCCGGCACGCGTCGGTCGAACCCCTCGATACACGCCGCGTATCCGGACGGGTCGTTGCGGTGCCCATATTTCGAGTCGAAGTCCACGAGGTTCGTGAAGATGAAGGCGGGCCCGGATCTCCGCAGATACTCGAGCGTCAGGTCCATCCCGTGATCGTTCGAATCCGAATAGCGCGCCTCCGAGATCCCCTGGCCGGAGAAGATGTCCTGGATCTTCCCGACGCCCAGGACCGCGACGCCGGCGTCCTGCAGCCGGTCGAGGACGGTGGGACCCGGCAGCGGGACCGAGAAGTCGCGGCGTTCGGGGCTCCGGACGAACGCCCCCGGTTCCCCTTCGAACGGCCGGGCGATGACCCGTCCGACGGTGTGCGGACCCGTCAGGAGCCGCCGCGCGATCCGCGACCACTCGTAGAGGATGGGCAACGGCACGACCGACTTGTGGGTCGCGATCTGGAAGACGGAGTCTCCGGACGTGTACACGATCGGCCGCCCCGCCCGCATGTGCTCCTCGCCCAACTCGGCGATGATCTCCGTCCCGGAGGCGGGCCGGTTCCCCAGCACCTTCCTCCCGATCTCCTTCTCGAATGCCTCGATGATCCCAGGGGGGAAGCCGTCGGGGTACAGAGGGAACGGCTCGTCGAGACGGACCCCCATCATCTCCCAGTGACCCGTCGTGGTGTCCTTCCCCGCCGAGCGCTCCGTCGCGCGCCCGTGAGCCGAGCCGGGCGCCGCGGCGGCCTCGATCCCTCGGATCTTCGTCAGCATCCCGAGCCCGAGTGCCTCGAGGTTGGGCGCACGGATGCCGCCGACCGCCGCTGCGGTGTTCGCGAGGGTGTCGGAAGCCTCGTCGCCGTACGCCGCGGCGTCGGGCGCGTCTCCGACGCCCCAGGAATCACAGACGACGACCAAGACGCGGGGAACCAACGCATCGTCGAGCCGGACGCGATCCATCACGTCGGCACGCGTCGGCGAGCGCGTGGATGCGACTCCTCGTAGACCTCGCGGAGGTGTCGGGCGGTCACGAGCGTGTAGATCTGCGTGGTCGCGACGCTCGCGTGACCGAGCAGCTCCTGCACCACTCGGACGTCGGCACCCCCTTCGAGGAGATGCGTCGCGAAGGAGTGACGGAGGGTGTGCAGGGTGACGCGCCGCTCGATCCCCACGAGCCGCACGTAGCGCCCGAGGAGGCGGGCGCAGCTCTGTCGCGACAGGCGGCCGCCCCGCGTGTTCAGGAACACGGCGCCTCGGGTTGCCACGGAGGCGAGCGCGGGGCGGCCGCGCGTCAGGTAGGCGCCGACCGAGTCCCGGCCGAACGATCCGAGCGGGACCTCGCGCTCCTTGCCGCCCTTGCCGAGCACGCGGACGCTCCCCTCCTCGAGGTCGAGGTCGTCCACGTCGAGCCCCGTGAGCTCCGAGATCCGAAGACCCGACCCGTAGAGCAACTCCAGGATCGCTCGGTCCCTGAGACCCGTGGGCGATCCTTCGTCCGGCGCCTCGAGGAGGCGTCGGACGTCCTCGACGGGGAGCGGGCGGGGAAGCGATCGGGGCAGCCGCGGCTGCGGGACGCCGACCGCCGGGTCGCGATCCGTGACTCCTTCCCTGAGTAGGAAGCGATGGAAAGACCGGACGGCCGAAAGCGTGCGCGCGACGGAGGTCGCCCGGTAGGGAGCGTCATCCGGTCCGTGCGTGGACGCCGAGAGCGATGCCACGAAGGAACGGATCGTGGCTTCCTCGACGGCTCCGGGTTCGTGCAGGTCCCTTCGCGTGAGGAAGGCGACGTAGCGCCGGAGATCTCGTCGATACGCCGCCAGCGTGTGCTCAGAGAGACCCCGCTCGACGACCAGGTGGTCGAGGTACCGTTCCGCCTCCACCGCCAGCCCGTCAGCCAACCCGACCCCCTCAGCCGACCCCGGCGATCAGCTCGTCCAGCGCCGAGAACTCCAACCCGTGGGCGGCCGCGACCCCTTCGTTCGTGACGGATCCCGCGTAGACGTTCACACCCCCGGCGAGCACGTGGTCCGTCCGTACGGCCTCGTCCAAACCCTTGCCGGCGATGTCGAGGGCATACGGGAGCGTCACGTTCGTGAGCGCGTACGTGGAGGTGTTGGGAACGGCTCCGGGCATGTTCCCGACGCAGTAGTGGACGACATCGTGCACGACATAGGTGGGGTCCGAATGGGTGGTCATGTGAGAGGTCGCCACACACCCGCCCTGATCGATCGCGATGTCGACGATCACGGATCCGGGGCGCATGGAAGCGACCATCTCCTCGGAGACGATCACCGGGGCTTTCGCCCCGGGGAGCAGGACGCTGCCGATCACCGCGTCCGCTTCGCGAACGCGCTGCTCGAGCGTGAGCCGGTCCGACATCAGCGTGACGATCCGGCCCTTCTGGATCTGGTCGATGAACCTGAGCTTGTCCAAGTTCTTGTCGAGGACGAGCACCTCGGCCTCCATCCCGGCCGCGATCCAGGCTGCGTTCGCCCCGGCCATCCCCGCGCCGAGCACGAGGATCCGAGCCGGCCGCACGCCCGAGACCCCGCCCATCAGTACGCCTCGCCCCCCGTACTCCTTCTCGAGGAGATGCGCCACGACATGCGGGGCCATCCGGCCGGCGATCTCGCTCATCGGGGCGAGCAGCGGGAGCCGGCCATCGAGGAGCTGGACGGTCTCGTAGGCGACGGCCTCGACCCTCCGCCTGATCAGTTCCTCGGTGAGCTCTGGGTTCGCCGCGAGGTGCAGATACGTGAAGAGGATCTGTCCCTCCTGCATCAGCCCGTACTCGGAGGGCTGCGGCTCCTTCACCTTGAGGACCATGTGCGCCCCGCGCCACACGTCCTCCGCTGAGGAGACGAACTCCGCCCCGGATCGCTTGTACCGATCCTCCGTGAGGCCCGAGCCCAGTCCCGCACCCTCTTCGATCAAGACCGTGTGCCCCGCGTCCACCAGCTCACGGACGCCCTCGGGCGTCGCGGCGACGCGGTACTCGTTGTCCTTGACCTCTTTCGGGATGCCGACGATCACGTCCACCCCTCCTGCGTTCTCTGGCTGCGTTCTCTGGCTGCGTTCTTCTGGCCGTCTTTCCGGGCACCCTTCTGGACTTTGGGAGTCAGCCTACCCCGGGGTCATCCTTGCGTCGGCCAGGAGCACGGCGAGGGCGGTCTTCGCGTCTTCGAGGCGCCCTGCACGGGCCTCCACCACGATGTCGGGGAAGGGAACACGGAGCAGTTCGATGCCCTCCTCCGGCTCGCCTTCCGGGTGCGGACGCGTCTGGGCGAGGAACAGGTGAAGAAACTCCGCTGAGTGACCGGCGGAGGGGTGGAATCCGGCCAGGAACTCCAGCGACGCATGGCGGAACCCGGTTTCCTCGTAGAGCTCCCGAACCGCACAGGTCTGCGCGTCCTCCCCCTCCACATCGAGCAGCCCCGCGGGGATCTCCGTGACGACGTGACGCACCGGAGGACGGAACTGTCGCACGAGCAACGCGTCGCCCTCGGGCGTGATCGGAAGGACGCCGGCCGCGTCACGGGTCCGCACCACCTCCCATGCACCGACGCCGGGCCAGTCCTCTTCGTCGACGCGGACCCACCGACCTTCGAACAGAGGCCGCGATCCCGCCGGCTCGGGCATGCGCTCAGCTGACGGCGACGCGGCGCTCGCCGGTGCGTTCGTGGGCGCGCGTCTTCGCGGCGCCGACGAATTCGCGGAACAACGGGTGCGGCCGCGTGGGCCTCGACCGGAGCTCGGGATGGAACTGGCCGGCGATGAAGAACGGGTGGTGGGGCAACTCGATGATCTCGGCCAACCGTCCCTTCTGGGAGCTGCCGCTGATCACCATCCCGTGCTCGCGGAGCACGTCGAGGTAGGCAGGATTGACCTCCCAGCGGTGACGATGCCGCTCCTCGACGACCTCTTGTCCGTAGCAGCGGGCGGCCAGCGTGCCCGGCTCGAGGTAACAGGCTTGGGCGCCCAACCGCATCGTGGCGCCCAGATCCGAGACGTTCTTCTGCTCGGGGAGGAGGTCGATCACGGGATCGGTCGTGCCGGGCGCGAACTCCGAGGAGTTGGCGTCCTCGAGCCCGCAGACGTGTCTGGCGAACTCGATCACCGCGCACTGGAGCCCGAGGCAGATCCCGAGGAACGGAACCCCGCGTTCCCGCGCGAACCTGACCGCGTCGACCTTGCCTTCCACCCCCCGGATCCCGAACCCCCCCGGGATCAGGATGCCGTCGGCATCGCCGAGCGCCTCCTCGGTGGCGACGCCGCCAAGGTCGTCCGATGCGATCCAGTCGACGAGCACCTCGGCGCCGTGATGGATCCCGCCGTGGTTCAGGGCCTCCATCACCGACAGGTAAGCGTCGCGAAGGTTGACGTACTTCCCGACGACCGCGATCCGAACGGGGTCGGTCGCGGCTCGAACCTTGTCGACCAAGCCCTCCCATTCGGAGAGGTCGGGCTCGCCCTCGATCCTCAGATGCCGCGCGAGCTCGGCGTCCAGACCTTCTTGGTGAAGAGTGAGCGGAACCTCGTAGATCGATTTCGCGTCCGGCGCACTGATCACGCCGCTGATCGGCACGTCGCACAGGAGCGAGATCTTCTCCTTCAAGTTGCGGCCGATCGGGCGATCGCTCCGGCAGACGATCGCGTCGGGTTGGATACCGAGTGATCTCAGCTCCTTCACCGAGTGTTGGGTCGGCTTCGTCTTGATCTCGCCCGAGGGTCCGATGTAGGGCATGAGCGAGACGTGCACGAACGCGCAGCGATCACGACCGATCTCGTTCCGGAGCTGACGAACCGCTTCCAGGAACGGGAGCGACTCGATGTCACCGACGGTACCTCCGATCTCGACGATCTGGATGTCGGCCTGCTCCGTCTCGGCGAGCGCCCGGATCCGCTCCTTGATCTCGTCGGTGATGTGCGGGATGACCTGGACGGTCTTGCCGAGGTAGTCGCCGCGGCGCTCCTTCGCGAGGACGCTCGAGTAGACGGCCCCGGTGGTGAAGTTTGAGCCTCTGTGCAGGTCCTGGTCGAGGAATCGCTCGTAGTGACCGAGATCGAGATCCGTTTCTGCCCCGTCGTCGAGGACGAAGACCTCCCCATGCTCGAACGGGTTCATCGTGCCGGGGTCGACGTTGATGTAGGGGTCGAGCTTCTGGACGACGACCTTCGATCCGCGAGCTTTGAAGAGGCGCCCGAGGGAGGCGGTGGTGATGCCCTTGCCGAGTCCCGAAGCGACTCCGCCCGTGACGAAGATGAAACTCGTCTCATCCACCACGGAAACCGACTCTAACAGACGCCGCCGACGGGACCGTGAGTTCCGCGTGGATCTTCAGTCCGGGAGGCGTCCGAGGCGGTCGAACCAACGGAGCGGAGGGGTCGCTTCGAGCGTTCGGGAGAAGGTGACGGTCTCCGCGAGGACGTTGAAACCGATGACGATGAGCACGGCGGGGATCAACCACACCTCCGGGAGCCGCCGGACGATCTCCGCGCCGGCGAGGAAGCCGAGAAGGTTCGCGCCCGAGTCGCCGAGCATGCCTCGTTCGCGGAGGTCGGGGAAGAGGACCGTCGTCGCGGCCCCCGTGCAGACGAGAAGGAACGCCTTGAGGTCTACCGCGAGGAGCACGAGCGCGACGACGAGGAACCCCTTCAAGGCTCGCCCGGGGGCCACGTCCAGACCGTTCCAGATGTTCGTGCAGCCGGCGATGGCGATCAGCGCGAGCAGGTCGGCCCAGAGGTGATCGCGCGGGGTCCACGCCACGGTGATGGTCGCGGCCAAGACGGCGGCCGCGAGCTTCAGGCCCCCGGTCGTGAGGTGGCCGCTCAGAAGCGCCCGAAGGTGGCCTCGCAGTCCGCGGACCGCTCCCCCGTACCCGTCGTCCACGACGCCAGCCACGAACACGATCGCGGCACCGAGGAGCTCGCCGGCTTGCGACTCACGGAGACCGATCTGGTCGACCTGATCCCACATGACGCCGATCAGCCCGACCAGCCCGATGGACAGCGCCCACCCCAGCGTTACCGGGACCAGCCGACCCCGCCGGTTCTCTTTGCACCAGCGCGGTCCCGGCCGCCGGACGAGACGCCAGCCGGCCGCGGCGAGCACCGACCCCGCTCCGAAAGCAAGGACGTCATCGAGCGCGGCCACCGTCACCTCCGGGTGCGCCCGCCAGGGCGCGGGACCGCCCTCGCGGTAACCGCCGCGAGGATATCCGCGCCCTGGCGGGCCCGGTGCGCGAACCCTCGCGCGCCCCGTCCGGTCGGACGATGCGACAGACCCTCGATCGGGATCTCGATCACCCTGAGGCCCGCGCGGACGGCGTCGATCGTCATCCCGACCTCGACCCCGAACCCGGGGGCCAGCGGACGCACCGCCGCGAGGGCCGTGGCGGTGAGCGCCCGCTGCCCCGACAGCGGCTCTCGCGCGTCGAACCCGCACGCGGCTCGGATCAACCGAGCCGCCGTGCGCTTCACCATGCCGAACCCGCCCCCGCCCAGCTTCGGGAACGCGGCGATCGCCACGTCCGCCGTCCCCTCACGAACCGCGTCGACCAACGGGCCCAGCCCGGACGCCGTCAGGCCGAGATCTGCGTCAGCCAGCAACCACAGTTCTGCCGGGGGTAGACGCTCCATGGATTCTTCGATCGCCCGACCCTTCCCCCGCCGGCGGGATGCCCGCAGCACGGTCGCGCCCGCGACCAGGGCGGCCGAGCTCGTCCCATCGCTCGATCCGTCGTCGACGACGACTACCTCGTCCACGAGGGCGTGCAACGCCGTGACGGTGGCGGCGATCCGTGCGGACTCCTCATGCGCGGCGACGAGCGCCACAACCTTGCGGTCCATCAGCGGCGGCAGGAGTCGGGCGGGTCTGCGGCACCCGGCACGATCGAGTCTCCTGAGATCCCGTAGTCGCCTCCCGGCCGGAACGTGGGATCGGGATCGGAGAGGAAACGGTCGATCGCCATCGCCAGCGTGATACCACCCATCCCTCCGAGGTCGACGTCGTCGACGGTGACCATCGAGCAATCCGGGATCCCGCTCGCGTCGCGCACGGCCGAGATGTAGCCGAACGCGTCCTCCCGAGGCCCAACCGCCGCGGTGGCGACGCCGAGCTGCACGAGCCGCTCCGTGAACGGGACGAGGAAGACCTCGGACGATGGTGACCCGTCGGGAACCGCCCCCCCGGCGGCGATCACCACCAGTTGGCCGGCCCCGCCTATCCCGAGTAACGCCTCGGGGTCCAGATCACGATCCGCCGTGATCAGTCCCGCCGCGAGCAAGCGGCCGAGCACGTCGTCCTTCCCGCCGCCCGGACCCTCCGCGAGGCGGCCGGCGAGCGCGTCGGCGACCCGACCGCTGAGGGTGGCAGGATCGGTCCCTATCAGCCCCAGCGCGGCTTCCACGGCCACGGCGTTCTCTTCGATGTCCGTACCCGCGAGCCGCCGGCTCAGATCGAGCGTTGCGAGGACATCGGAGCCAGCGGCGGTGAGCTCGTCGACGACCCGCTGCGCCGGTTGGTCGACGCCGTCCACGGTCACGACGACGGCCTCTTCGTTGGCGAGGACACCATCCCGGAGCGTGGGCTGGAGTCCGACGACGAAGCGCTCGTAGACGTTGGCCAACACCACGGCCGCGTCCCGCTCCTGGCGGGCTTGGGCGTTGTTCTGCTCCAGTTGCCTGACGAATCGGTCGTCCAAGACCGAGGTGCCCGCGAGGATCCCGAGCCCGAAGGCGAGCACGACGGCGACGAGCGAAACGACGTGGTAGCGCCACGAGATCACACGATCGACCTCACCCACTCGACGAACCCGTCGAGCGTTTGCACGAGGTACAACCGGAGGGCCGGTGAAGCGGCGAGCATCAGACCGAGGGCGGCGAGCACCGCACACACCAACAGCGCGACGTCGCGCGGTCGAGCCCTGCTCGGATACAGCCGGGCCACGCCTTTCGCGTCCATCAGGATCTCCCCGACGCGGAGTCGGACGAGGAACGTGGAGGACATCCCGGGCCTTCCCTTGTCGAGGAACTCCCGGAGATTGCCGTGGGTGCCGACGGCCACGATCAGCTCCGCGCGTCGCTCGTGCGCGAGGAGGAACGCCACGTCTTCGCTCGTGCCCGCCGAGCGAACCTCGACGTGCGGGATCGCGAGACGCTCGAGGCGGGCACGCCCCGGCGCCCGGCCGTCCGGATACGCGTGGAGGACGATGTCCGTCTTCACCCGTCGCGGCCTGTTGATGAGGTCGAGCGCCCTGTCCGAGATGCTGTCCATGTCCCCGATCACGATGTCCGGCGAATACCCCGCGTCGAGCAGGGCGTCCGCTCCCCCGTCCACGCCCACCAGCACGGGCTTCACGTCCCGGATGTAGGAACGCAACGCCGCCAGGTCCTCCCGGTATCCGTACCCTCGCACCACGACCAGCGCGTGCCGGCCCGCGAGAGAGTGTCGGAGCTCGGGAAGGCCGGCGCCGCCGAAGAGCAGGTCACGCTCCTCGCGCATGTACTCGAGCGTGTTGCGAGCGAAGCCCTCGAAGCGCTCGTCCACGGCTTCACGAGCCGACTCCATGTCCCGGAGGATCGACGCCCGGTCCTGCCTGATGCCTACCGCGATCAACCGGTCCCGCGCGAAGAGCCGGTCGTCCTCGAGACGGACGGGCTCACCCTCCCGCACCTTCTGGAGCACCAGCGGGCCCACCCCGTCCACGAGCGGGATGCCTGCTTCCTCGAGGATCTTCGGTCCCAGGTTCGGATAGCGGCCGCTGATCGAAGGGGCGGCGTTCACGACCGCGGCCACTCCTGCGCGGACGAGCGCCTCCGCTGCTACGCGGTCCAGATCCTCGTGGTTGATCACGGCGACGTCCCCGGGCTCGATCCGGGACACGAGCTCCTTGGTGCGGCGGTCGATCCGAGCTCTGCCGCCGGTTTGGCCTCGTGAACGAGGCGGTCGGCGCCGAAGCAGCTTGGAAGCCAGTGCGTCCCTTCCCCGGCCCGGGACCGTCCCCGGCCGTCCCTCGAGTGGGTCGAGGGTAGCCGAGAGCGAGGCTCAGGTGACGGCGCCCGCCCTCCCGAGCGCGGCGGTCTCGGCCCGGAGGCGATCGGCTTCGCCGAGCAGCTCCTCGGCATGGGACACTGCGCTCTCGCTTCCCGCCAGGCCGGCGAGCATGCGTGACAGCTCCTCCGCCCGGCCCGGGCCGTCGAGGAGGTCCACCGACGCGGTCCCCCCATCCTTGGTGACACGGAGATGCCTGTCCGCGAAGCATGCGATCTGCGGCAGGTGCGTCACCACCAGCACCTGTCGCCCTGCCGCCAGCCGAGCGAGCCGACGTCCCACGGCGAGGCCCGCCTGGCCTCCGATCCCGGCGTCGATCTCGTCGAAGACCAGGGTCCCCACCTCGTCGAGATCGGCCAAGACGCTGCGGCAGGCGAGCATCACGCGAGAGAGCTCGCCTCCCGAGGCCGCCTTCGCGAGCGAGCGCACCGGCTGGCCGGGCGAGGGCGAGAACCACAGCTCGGCGCGCTCGGCCCCCGAGGGCCCCGGCTCGTCGGCGGCGACGAGACGGATCTCGAACGCGGCGCCCGGCATCCCCAGCTCTTCGAGCTCTGCACGGACCGCCTCCTCGAGCGATCGCGAGGCCTCCGTGCGCCCAGCGGTCACGACCGCCGCGCGGTCGTGGCTCTGCGTCGTCAGGCTCGCGACATCGGCCTCGAGCTCGGCGATCCGGTCGTCGACGCCCGCCAGGGTCCGGAGGCGCTCCGACGCGTCGGCGAGGAACGCCGAGACGTCGGCGTCGGACGGGCCGTACTTCCGCTGGAGTTGCTTCAGGGCGGCGACCCGCTCGCGGACGGCCTGTAGCCGGTCGGGATCGGGGAGGAGGGCTTCGCCGTAGGCGCGGACGTCGCGCGCGAGCTCGGAGGTCTCGGCGGCGACGCCACGAGCTCGCTCCGCGACGTCGACAGCCGTCGGATCGAGCTCGGACACCGCCTCGAGCACGGACGCCAGCCCGGCCGCGGCATCCGCGATCCCGTCCTCTCCGATGAGTGCGTGTTCGGCAGCGGAGGCCTGTTCGATGAGCCGTTCGACGTGCGACAGCCGGCCTTCCTCCGCGGTGAGCTCCTCGGTCTCACCGTCCCGAGGGCCGACGGACTCGATCTCGTTGACCTGGTACGCGAGGAGGTCCAGCTCCCGCTCGCGACCCCGCGCCGCCTCGAGCAACGCCTCGAGCTCGGCGCGGGTCGCGCGAAGCCGATCGTACGCCTCGCGATACGTGCCAAGGGCGACCAGATGCGCGTCGCCGGCGAACCGGTCCAGGAAGGCCGTCTGCGCGGCGGGCGCGAGCAACCGCTGCGTCTGTCCCTGTCCGTGATGTTCGACGAGGCTCGCGCCGAGCTCGGCGAGCGCCGACGCGGTCGCGAGCTGACCCCCGATGCGCGCGGTCGATCGCCCGTCCCGGGCGATCGACCGCGCGAGGATGACCTCACCGTCCTCGGCCCACTCCCCCGCGGCGTCCGTGGCGTCGAACCGTGCCTGCACTCGGGCCGCGTTCGCGTCGTCACGGACGAGCGACGCTGAGCCTCGCTCCCCCAGCGCGAGCAAGAGGCCCACGGTCACCATCGTCTTGCCGGCACCCGTCTCGCCGGTGAGCACGTTCAGGCCCGGCGCCAGCTCGAGCTCGAGGTCTGCGATCACCCCGAGGCCGCTGATATGGAGCTCGCGCAGCACGGCGGGGATGCTAGTGCGGGCCGCTGACATCTTGCCCGCTGACATCTGACCCCCCCGGCGGACCTCCGGGGAGGTCGAACTTGTCACGCACACGTGCAAGGAATCCTGGCCCGTCCTCCTTCGCGACCAACCGCGCCGGTCGCGGCGCCGCGAGGATCCGGACCTTCGAGCCGACGGGGAGCTCGATCCCCTCGCGACCGTCGGCGGACACGACGCCCGGTTCGTCCCCGACGACCTCGAGGACCACCACCTGCTCGGCGCCGAGCACGAAGGATCGGTCGAAGACCATGTGCGCGGCGACCGGGGTGAGCACCAGGCAGGCGACGCCGGGACCCACGATCGGACCCCGCGCCGAGAAGGAGTACGCGGTGGATCCGGTCGGCGTCGCGACGATCACGCCGTCCGCGGAGAACGTCGTGACGTACTCGTCGTCCACGTGGACCGCGAGCCGCATCAGACGGTGTCGGGTCCACTTCTCGACCATGATCTCGTTCATCGCCCATTGGGCGGGGAACGAAGTGCCGTCCGCGGATTCCGCCATCACCGCGAGCCGTTCCTCGACACGGGCTCTGCCCTCCAACGCGGCTCGCACGAGCTCGAGCGCATCCGGACCGGGCTCGATCTCCGTCAGGAACCCGAGCCGGCCGACCTTGACACCCAGCACGGGGCAGTCCGCCTCGGCCGCGACGCGCGCGGCCCTGAGGAAGGTGCCGTCCCCGCCGACCGACACGACCAGGTCGGGTCGGTCGTCGCGGACGTCCTCGGGGCCCCTTGCGAGGCCGGTCGTCACCCCTTGTCCTTCGAGGTCCTCGCGGAGCTTCTCGGCCGTTTCGACCGCGCTCGCCCGGCCCTCGTGCACGACGAACGCAACGCGGCTCACGAGGTCCCCAGCTTTCCGGCGGCCTCGATCGCGCCGTCGATATCCAGAGTGCTGGAATCAGCCCCCGTCACGGCATGCAGCAGGAACTCGACGTTGCCCGCCGGTCCCTTCACGGGCGAGACGATCAGGCCGCCGCTTCCGGCTCCCGCCGCCTGGGTCGCCTCGGCGACATCCTCGATCGCCCGTCGCCACAGAGTCGGATCTCGGACCACCCCGCCGTGCCCCACGTGGTCCCGCTCCGCCTCGAACTGCGGCTTGATCAAGACGACGAGGTCCGCGAGAGGCTCGGTCGCCTGGACGAGCGGACCCGCGGCGAGGCGAAGCGAGATGAACGAGAGATCTGCCGCTACGAGCGAGGGCCGGTACGGCAGCAGTTCGGGGCGGAGCTCTCGCACGTTGGTCTTCTCCATGGCGGTCACACGAGTATCCGTCCGGAGCTCCCAGGCGAGCTGGCCGTAGCCGACGTCCAGAGCGACGACGTGTGCTGCTCCCCGTTGCAGCAGGCAGTCGGTGAAGCCTCCGGTGGATGCCCCGGCGTCGAGACAGTTTCGGCCCGTGGGGTCGATCGCGAACGCGTCGAGCGCCGCTGCCAGTTTCTCTCCACCACGAGAGACGAAAGGGCGCGCCGGCCCCGCCATGGCGAGCGCCTCGTCGGCTCCTACCAGCGTTGTGCTCTTAGTGGCCGGCGCGCCCCGAACCATCACGTTGCCCGCCCGGACCGCCTCCTGTGCTTCCGCCCGACTGCCCGCCAGGCCGCGGCGCACCAGCTCGGCGTCGAGGCGGCGGCGGCCCACTCGGTCGTTCCCGTCAGGAGGTGCTCGAGGACTTCCGACGGGACCCAGTCGTCTTCGACGACGTCTTCGGAGCGGTCGTCTTCTTCCGCGTACTGGCCCCCGTCTTCCGGGCTCCTGTCTTCCGGGTCGCCTTCTTGCCACCGGACACGGTCATCCCGGCCGCCCGCTCCAGATCCCGTACGCGCTTGCGGAGCGAGTCAAGCTCGTCCTGCGTCGCCGCGCCCATCGAGCGCATCTGCGAGGTGACTTCTTTGCGTACCGCGTCGCGGAGGGTAGCGCTTCGCCATCTCTTGCGCCTTCGCCGGGCTCAGCTGCCCGATCACGGCGTCGAAGGTCTTCTTGATGTCATCGAGCACCATCGGGTCGCTCCTCTCGCTTCCGCGGCTGTTCGTCGGGGATTTCCTCCCGCAGGATACCCCCGCCTCCGCAGGCCGGTCCCGTCATATCAGGCCGGAAAGATCGTCGACGACGAAGGTCGCCTTCCACGAGGAGCCCTCCACGTCCTCCCGACGAGCGTTTCCGGTGAGCACCAGCGCCGAGTCCCACCCCAGGCGGGAAGCGCCGGCGATATCGGTGTCCAGCCGATCGCCGACCACGAGTGGGCGGCCACCGCCGGCCGAGGCGAGCGCGCGCTCGAAGAGCGGAGCTTCGGGCTTCCCGAACACCTCGCCGCGCGTCCCGGTCGTGGTCTCGATCGCCGCGAGGAGCGCTCCGGCGCCCGGCCAGGACTCGCCTCCGGATGCCGGGAACGAGGGGTCAGCGTTGGAGGCCACGAGGGCGACGCCTCGCTCCACGAGGACCGAGGCATCCTTCAACTTCGTGTAGTCGGCTCCCCGGTCGAACCCGACTACGACGACGCCGACGTTGTCCGAGGAGGCATTCACGACGAGGATGCCGGCGTCGGTCAGTGCTTCTAGAAGCCCCTCCTCACCGATCACGAAGGCGGAACCGGTGCCTCGCTCTGCGAGGATCGTGGCCGTCACGAGCGCCGAGGTGACGATCTCTCCGGGCTTCGCGTCCACGCCCACCGAGGCGAGCCGCTCCGCCACCTGCGCAGGTGTTCGACTCGAGTTGTTGGTCACGAACGCGATCCGCTTGCCCGCCTGCCGGAGGGCGGCAACCGCGTCGGCGGCTCCGGGGATCGGCTCGGGCCATCGGTAGAGGACTCCGTCGAGGTCGAGCAGGATCGCGTCGTAGGGGTTGGCGAGCACGCGAGTCAGGCCGAGAGCCGCTCGAGCACCCTGACGTAGTCCGGCACATCCGGGCGCAGGACGACGGCCAGCTTCGCGTGCCCACGGGCTCGCGAACGCTGGCCGGTGCGCTCACAAGCGAGCGCCAGCGCGAAGTGCGCGTAGTCGTCGGAGGGGTTCAGCTGCACCGCTTTCGCGAACTCACGGCGAGCGTCTGACGCTCGGCCGCACGCGAAGAGCGCACGGCCGAGCGTCTCACGGATCGACGCCTTCTCCGGCTCCAGCAGCTTCGCGCGCGAGAGCAACATGACGGCCTGATGCGGATGTCCGCCTGAGAGCATCGTGCGACCCCTCGCATAGAGGTCGTACGCTGACTCGTCCTTCCTGCCCGGTCCCGTCATCACATCACGTCCGGTCTGGCGTTGGGGCGACGGGTGACCTGCTGTCCACGCGTCCGACGTTAGCAGCGCCGCGGGGGAACGCGGCCTGCGGCGAGACCCGGTGCGAAGGTCACGCGGCGGGTTGCTCGAGCTTCTTGATCCCCGTGGCCACCACCTCCGTCAGAGGCGCCTTCCCGCCTCCGGAACGGAGAGTCGGAGCTCGGTGACCTCGTCTCCCGACGGCATCCGGCGCTGGACCGGATCGGCCGCGACGGTGCCCGCAAGCACGACGACATTGACCGTCACCATGTCCCCTCCTTTCCGCCGGCCGACCTTATCCGCCGCCACCGACACTCCCTGCGAGACTCGCCCCGTGGAGGAACGCACACCTGTCGTCTTCCCGGTCGCCGACGGCATCACGGCGATCGACACCTTCATGGGTGGCAGGGCGCGCTACACGGCCGCCTATCTGCTCGAGGCCAGGGAGACGGCACTGGTCGAGACCGGACCAGGCACATCCGTCGAACCGGTCGCCGCGGCGCTCCGCACGCTCGGGGTGGCCCCCGACCAGCTCGCCCACATCGTGGTGACCCATATCCACTTGGATCACGCGGGCGGTGTCGGTCAGCTCGCCGAGCGCTTCCCCCGCGCCACGGTCTGGGTCCACCATCGCGGCGCGCCCCACCTCGTCGACCCAACCCGCCTCGTCGCGAGTACCGCACGCGTCTGGGGGGAAACCGAGATGCGCGAGCTGTTCGGACCGGCGTCGCCGGTGGCCAAGGGTCGCGTTCGTCCCCTTGAGGACACCGACATGATCTCCCTCGGCGACCGCAGCCTCTACGTCCTGGAGACACCCGGGCATGCGTCGCATCACGTGGCGCTCGTCGACTCACGGACGGGCGCGGTCTTCACCGGTGACGCCCTCGGGATCCACGTCCCCGACCTGCCGGTGCTCAGGCCCGCGACACCGCCTCCGGAGTTCGACCTGGAGCGGTACGTCGCTTCGATCGAATACATCCGTGACGCCGCGAGGTCCATCCTGCTCTTCGCGCACTTCGGACCGCTCCAAGAGGTGGACGCGACCTGCGAGCTCGCGATCCGCAGGGTTCGCGACTGGGCAGGTGTCGTGAAGGACGCTCTGCGCGAGACCGAGGACCCGGACGAGCTCGCGGCGCGGCTCGAGGCCACGGCGCTCGATGACATCGAGACCGGCTCCGAGGCGACCCTCGACCTCGAGATACTCGAGGACCGCCTCCGGTTACTGTCGAGCATCCGGATGAACGCCCAGGGTCTCGCGCGCTACTGGCAGAAGCGACGCGAGCGAGAAGAACAGGAGCCGGGCGCCGGGAGCACTAGCTGATCGCCGCCAGGCGCTCGGCCGCGTCGTACGCGCTCGCGTCGTGCCGCATGATCCGGCGGAACTCCTGGGCGGCTTCTTCCCGCCTACCCGCTCGCTCCAAGATGTCGCCCTTCACGTACCAGAGCCGGAGGGTGTATCCCTCGGCCACGTCCTCGCGGGTCTTCGCTCGCCCCAGGAACGCGAGCGCCTCGGCGAACTTCCCCTGATCCGCGAGGGCGGACGCGGCGACGACCACCGCCTCAGCCTTCGCCTCGTTTGGGATCCCCTTCACGCGGAGCACCTCCTCGGCGAGCGGAACGGCCTCCGCCGGCCGGCCGAGCCCCCTGAGGCTGTCCGCGATCAGATGGTTCTGATCGGGACGGCCGCTGATGCGCTTGTAAGCCTTGAGCTCCGTGAGTGCCTCCTGCCATCGGCCGAGGCCGTAGTACGCGAGCCCGAGGACCTCGCGCACGGCTCCGGAACGAGGCGCGAAGACCTTCGCCTTCTCGCCCTCGGCGGCGGCACCCTTGGGATCGTCGCGATCGAGGAGCTCGATCGCCCGGGCCAGCCGGGACATCGCGTCGCGATCCTTCCCGGCCGGCGCCGTGCGTCGGATCTCATCCTGGATCGAGCGTGAGAGGCCGTCGGTGGGCGCGGCCCGAGGGCCGCCGCGCCCCTTCTTGTTGAACGGACCGGACATGCGTGCAGCGTACGGAAATGCGGACGGGCCGCCCTTGCGGGCGGCCCGTCCATCCACGAAGTCTCGGCAGCGACCTACTCTCCCACTCCGTCTCCAGAGCAGTACCATCGGCGCTGGAGGGCTTAACTTCCGGGTTCGAGATGGGACCGGGTGTTCCCCCTCCGCCATAGCCACCGAAACACCTTGTCCGGATCACACGATCGATCACGAAACGGTGGCGAGGATGCGCCCCGAGCAGAGCTCGGAACACGATAGCGAGCGCGAGCAAGAGTCAAGTCCTCGGCCTATTAGTACGGGTCAGCTCCACACGTTGCCGTGCTTCCACTTCCCGCCTATCAACCTCGTGGTCTGCGAGGGGCCTTACCTGGTCGAGCCAGTGGGAGATCTCATCTTGAGGTGAGCTTCGCACTTAGATGCTTTCAGCGCTTATCCCTTCCGGACGTGGCCAACCAGCCATGCCGCTGGCGCGACAACTGGCACACCAGAGGTCCGTCCACCCCGGTCCTCTCGTACTAGGGGTAGCTCCTCTCAAATCTCCTGCGCCCACAGCGGATAGGGACCGAACTGTCTCGTAAACCCAGCTCGCGTGCCTCTTTAACGGGCGAACAGCCCGACCCTTGGGACCTGCTCCAGCCCCAGGATGAGACGAGCCGACATCGAGGTGCCAAACCGCTCCGTCGATATGGACTCTTGGGAGCGATCAGCCTGTTATCCCCGGGGTACCTTTTAGCCGTTGAGCGACGACCCTTCCACAAGGAGTCGTCGGATCACTAGGCCCTGCTTTCGCACCTGCTCGACCCGTCGGTCTCGCAGTCAAGCTCCCTTGTGCCCTTGCACTCGACGTCTGATTGCCAACCAGACTGAGGGAACCTTTGGGCGCCTCCGTTACATTTTAGGAGGCAACCGCCCCAGTTAAACTGCCCACCAGGCGCTGTCCCCGACCCGGATCACGGGCCAAGGTTAGAGTCCCAACAGATGAAGGGCGGTATTTCAAGGGTGGCTCCACCCGAGCCGAAGCCCGAGCTTCTCAGCCTCCCGCCTATCCTACGCAACACCTGCCAAAACCCAACACCAAGATGCAGTAAAGGTCCCGGGGTCTTTCCGTCCTGTCGCGGGTAACGAGCATCTTTACTCGTACTGCAATTTCGCCGAGTCCCTGGTTGAGACAGTGCCCAAGTCGTTACGCCATTCGTGCAGGTCGGAACTTACC